>Ga0209367_1002406_pt1 | contig 24696 bp, 14 predicted proteins | sample WorMetLIZISLAND2_FD_187412 | JGI IMG/M metagenome (GOLD analysis project Ga0209367, IMG submission 187412) | Marine gutless worms symbiont microbial communities from Max Planck institute for Marine Microbiology, Germany - Olavius geniculatus... ... | reverse complement strand
GTTAAGCCACGCTGCCCTAGATAGGCAGCGGTGGGCAGCGATAGTAAGAATGGCGTCAGACACCAACGGGCATTGAGCCCACGGTTGTCGATGATGATGATGATGATGTGCTGCATGCTGATTGCTAGTTATAAATCTGCTATTTCGCAATCACATACTTGCATAGATGTTTATGCACTTGAAGTATTTTACGCAAAACGACTGTTCATATAAACAACATTTCCCATTTCCATACAGGTACAACATACACGTAATAAACTAATAAACTAGTTCGTTATACATTAACGGTAATGACGCAACACAGCACCAAAACGGCGGCACCTAAACGTTGGCGGCCAAACGTCCTCAGCACCCAAACGTCCCAGCGCCCAAAGGGTGAGTGCCGAAATGGTGGCGCTCAAACGGTTGCGCCCAAACGGCGGCGCCCAAATGTTCTGCTCTGATTTTAAGTCATCAGAAATGTAAATTCCAAAATCCTTTACATCGTGAGTCTTAGCCAACTGTACACCATTCATATAATATTTGGTCTGTGGCTTGTTGTTTCCTATATGCGTAACTTTACATTTGTCAATGTTGAATATCATCTGCTAGATATACGACCAATTGAATATAATGTCTAAGTCACCTTGTATTGCCTGATTGTTGATAGGGCCAGTGTAGTGTTTACAGACACAAGTTATACTAGAAACCATAACTGTAATCCAGAAATAAAGTGTCTCTTGTTCGTACAGTTTGCAGCCAGTGAAATTCTGCTAGAAAGCTTGAAAAGTTTATGGTTGTTGAATGCAATTTTGACATTGTGATGTTTTTCTGTGTTTTTGTGTCAGGGGGCTGCACGTTGGACTTCGTATGCAAATCTGGTGGAAATAGTAGTTTAAGCACTGTCATTTGCATGATCTGCATGCTAACATGTAGTCAGAGTTGGATCACTGAGCACAGAGAATGGTGTCAATATCAGCAGAGCGAAATGCACATCATTTGAAATTGACACGTCCAAAGCTGTTTACTGACATTTGTCACAATCATGCAAGTCGACTGCTTGGTATTACAGACAGACAACAGATAGTAGATCTTATTGGTGATATCCAAGGTCCTGCTGTAGACCCCTTAACTATACATGCATCAGTAGCTACGAAAAAGAAGTTCTTTCGAGGTACTAGTAAATTAATTTCTGTTTGTGTTAAAATGTGTCGTGTAACAACATCCATTTGTAATATTGCTCTTTACAGTTTACATAAATTGTATGTTGATTTAAAAGCCTGAAACCCCTGTTTACTTTTTGTCCAGTAATGGTTTTTAGTTTACTGTGGTTTCTGCGAGTTTTTTGTTTTATTGCACATAGTAAGTCTAGCATTAGTTATTTATCATTTTTCAAATTGTTTGTTTACCAGTGATTATTATTTGTTACAGATAACTTTTTGCACATTGCTGCTTACTGTATTTATTGTTTCACTTTGAATCTTGAATTTTTATTTTTTTTACTTTAGCTTGAATCTATTTTGGTATGTTTATATGAAGACCTTCATCAACAAGTCATTTTAAGTTTGGTTTTTAGTGTTTCAAGTGACTGATGATATTAGATCCACTAGTCTCAAACATGCAGCTCTTGAAGACATTATCTGCATCTCATAGTGACTTACTTTTAATTAGGGCTGTACCGAATATTCTATTCGTATTCTATTTGGTCCGAATAGTAGGCCGAATAATATATTTGACGTATTCATATTCGGCCGAATAATAATGATGAAAACAGGCCGAATACGAATAATAAGCACTGCACCATCGCCGCTCGTTGTTCCTGCATTTAGATTTAAGCAGTTGCTGTCTGAGCAGCATAACATCCATAGAAACATGATGCTTTGTGGCATTTCCTTAGCTACTTAGTTTCCTCACTCTCAGGAGTCTGTAATGTTTCATTAGTGTCAGCAGTCTTTGTTAGTGGCATTCATTTAACATGGATACAAATCACAAAGTGTCCAGTTTAGTAATTTTTCACTGCACTGCAATGAAACCAGGGCATTGCGCAATGTGTTTTAACTTGGGTCAACTATTCACATTCTATTCGTATTCGGCCGAATATCACGAATTATTCTTATTTGGCTGAATAGTAAAATCTGAACCTGCACCTTCGTCAGATGCTAGGATCTTGGTGATATTTGTTGTACAAGCCGAGTTATAGCCAATTTTGTCCCACAGTTCGTTGCCATGGCAACAGGGTCGGTTGGGGAAAAATACGGTTGGCAGCATTCCATGGCCCATCCCCATAAACTTCCCTATAGGCACAGAAATCTCGCAGATATCTCTTACACAAGCCAGGTTATAGCCAAATTTATCCCAAATTTCATTGCCATAACAACGGGGGTCGGTCAGAGGAAAATGCGATTGGCAGCATTCGATGGCCCATCCCCGAAAATCCCCCTATAGGCGCAAAAATCTCGCAGATATCTCTCACACAAGCTGAGTTATAGCCATCTTTGTCCCAAATGTCATTGCCATGGCAATGGGGGTCAATCAGGGATAAATATAAATGTCACCATTAATTAGGCTGTCCTCAAAAACCATACCCTAGAACCAAAAATTATGACTCTATCTTGCACACAATGGAAGTTATGACAGTTTAAAGATTGTTTAAATTTTCCCCATAGCCACCATTGTATTTTTTCGAATTTTTTAAATAAATAAGTGAAAAATAAAATTTTTATTTTATAACAATAAAAAGGCACTTCCTTGCACAGAACTGCGTCATTTGTCATAGTAAGCGTAAAAATCGGTCTAACGGACTCGCCTGTAGGCAAGTTCAAGAACCAAAAAAAGTGTACAAATTTTGAGCAGGAGAAGTGTATATTTCACCTATGTGGGGAGCAAAAACCCCTGGGCAGATTGAGCTTAAATTTTTTTGGATGATAGGCATCCGCAACGTAATCACGCCATTCGAATTTGGTGTTGATCGGTTCAGGGGTTTTGGGTTGGCTGAATGTCAAAGTTTGCCTTTTCCCATAGACTTTAAAGGTCGTTTTTACAGCACTCACACTACCGCGTGAGGTGTGATGAATACATTGAAAATGCACCAAGCATATTTTTAATGGTTGTGGTTCAACTAGTGAAGAATAATTGATGCATCACGGCTTGCCAACCAATGTTTTTTGATAAGGCCCTCATATTTACTTTAGTTTGAGACACATCTGTGTGTTAGGTAATTTAGTGTTCGTTGATATAAATGCATCATTTATCATATTAACATATTTATTAGTGCTATAGGTAGTGCATGTAGCTATTTTTATTGTGGCATAATCTATCATATTGTGCAGTGGAAAATTACGGAGTGATCATTGAATTAATTATTCAGGGCGACTTAATTTTTTTGACTTAGACTTTTGCTGAGCCTAAACTTCGGTCTAAATACCTGCTTAAGTCAAAAAGTGAAGTGATTTCGCTGAGTCCAAAAATACCTACTTAGATCAAAGTTGAGCCGAACTAACCTGATTAAAGTCAGTTCAATTTGCATGGAAGAGATAGCTTTAGCCCTTAGGGCTTAATTCTTGCTGAGCCTGAATCCACTTCAACTTTTGACTTTAGCTGAGCAAAAACATGGCAAATATTTACAGTCTTATACGTACGGATAGTTTAGTAAATTAAAGCAGTCTGGTACCAAAAATAAACACCGTAATGAATATGCAATGACGTCAGATGTTATGTAATTACGTTATTTGCATGCGCGGCACAATTAAATAAGCAAGTCCAAGCATAAATGATTGATTTATTTCCTGTTAGTTTTACCTGTTTTTCCGCCATTTTTTATCGTTTTGGTCTAAGTCAGTAGACTTAGACCAAAGTTTAGTTGAACTGTGGTCTAAGTACAGACTTTAGCGTTCAGCTTTAGCTTTCGCTCAGCAAAAAGGCACAGCGAAAGTCTAAGTCAGAAAGTGAAGTCACCTATAGTATACTACGTACAGTAAAAACAGAAGTGTTATTTGTGTGTGTGTGTTAGCTGGGAGCTTGAAACCATCAGATCGTCGAATATTTGGTTGTCCACTTGATGTTGGAATTGTGGAATATGTCATGCCAGTGATCAAGTTTCTCCATGGTTCTGACTGTAAGTTAATGCTGTACATAATATACAGGGTGGGCCATGAAAAAACGTGGCACTTTTCTTTTGTCAATATCTTTGCCAATTAATGACCAATTTTCAAAATTTTTTCACTGACACTTTGCGCACAATTTGCAATAAATGTATCCCACCTCACCATGAATGTGCCTACACTACATTGTGAAATATGAATGAAATATGCATGTGTAATGATAATAACAAAATATGAATGAAATATGCATGTGTAATGATAATAACAAACAAACATTTTGGTAAAATTTTAAAAAAAACACTTCAGATCCACATTGTGGTGAATGATCTATATAACACTAGACTGTGTGGGTCTAACACAGTCTAGTGTCATACAGATCATTCACCACAATGTTGGTCTGCAGTTTTTTTTTATTTACTTAAATGTTTGTTATTATTGTTAGGTTTTCTTACATTTATGTTTCACAAGGTAGTGCATTTACGATGTGGTGGGATATATAGTAATCACATTATTGCAAATTGTCTGCAGAGTGTGCCAGTGAAAAAAAATTAAAAATCCTTCTATAATTGGTAAAGATATGGACAAAAGAAAAGTGCCACGTTTTTTATGGCCCACCTTGTATATACATTATAAATATCAGTACATTAGTTTCATTTTGTTTAGCTGGTTAGCCTATACAGTGTTATCTTAAAGGTCCATGGACACCAAAATTAACACATATATTTTATCCATTTTCCTTAAACAGCATAACTCTGATAATTTTGATGTCAACACAAAGAAACTTACATTAGAAATCAACGATCCACGAAAAGTCCATAGAAAACGAACCACCATTTTGACAGGCTGATGACGTCACTGGCTGAACATGTCATCAGTGTAAACTACGCATAGAAACATAAGCATTATAAAATCATATTTTCTACCTATGTACAAAAATCATATTTTCTACCTATGTACTGCTGCAGTTGTCATGCGACACAGTATTTTTTGTCATTAAAAATATTAAAATTCAATGATAAACACTGACTGTGTTCAACCGCTGACGTCTTTTCCGGGCATGTGCCAAGATCAGATTTTTCAGCATAACGTAACGTAACACCATTTTTCGTTATATTCAGACATTAATTTCACACGTTTATAAAGCGTAAATCAACATATTATATATGCCAGGTGAAATGTCTAATTGAGGTCTACATAAATTTCACCAGGGAGTTTGACTGTGGCCATGGACCTTTAAATGTCACAGTCCGTGTCACGTACCTAGCCAGTATTTCTGCTAATATGGCACTAGTAATAATAGACGTTTATTTTAAATTGCAGCCATCATCAGGAAGTGTTGTGTACATTTTTACTTTTTTGAGTATATTGTCTTGTACTGAATACAGAATGCTCTCTTACTACCATACTATACAGTATTTAAGTTAACCATGTGCTGCATTTTGAAATTGGTAGTTGAAGCTGCTTTTCTTAATAAAACTAGAAACATGAATCAACCCTGTGCTGCTATGTTATGCTGCCATATCCCAGTTACCACTAACTTTTAGCTTTTTGAGTTATTCCTGTCTTGCCATACAAAATGCTCTTACACATAGTGGTTTGTCGATGTTTTTGAGTCAGGTAATGGATGGACAGATGGACAGATGTGCAAGAACCGTAACATATGATGGCTGTATATTAACTGTGATGGTTATGTGTATTGTGAAGGTCTGAACACTGAGGGACTGTTTCGCAAGCCAGGAAACTGCAGTCGGCTGAAGGCGATGCGCGAGGCACTGAACCGCGGTGAAGATCCTGCGCGGTTGCTCGCATTTGGACCGTTCAGTGCTCACGATTGTGCCAGTCTGCTGAAAGCATTTCTGTCGGAGTTACCCGAGCCACTTCTGTCAGAGCGTCACTTTTCAGTACACAGATTAGCTGCTGGTATGACATGTTATCATCTCTGCTAAGTGAATGTAGTATATATGGCAGAGATTATGTTTCATCAGATTTGTCATTCTGTGTGTTTTGCTGTGTGCAGCGGCTTGATGTCATAATAATAATGATGTCAACTCTCAGCAGCAAATTGTATATTGTCTGTGACAACACTAGCAATAACACGTGTGGCAAGCGCTATAATTATGGCTATTAGCACTGAGAAAGAAAGAATTTTAGTTAGTTAATTTTTATTTATAACTAACTTTACAAATATGTGTTTAAGCTACTACATGTATTTTGTTAATAAAATTATTTATCAGAAATGTGCGCTCTTGATCAAGAGCATGCACTTTCTAGTTCTTTAGTATGCAAGTAAGCCATGATCAGCACCAAGTTAAGATGTTAAGTTGACATCTCTGAGTTGCTATATTCTGCTGTTTGCTGTTGGCGCAGAGCTGCGGGCTGAAGAGCACCTTCAGCTGCTACAGATCTTGGTGCATCTGCTTCCGCCGGCCAGCTTCCTGCTACTGAGGAGCGTGGTCGGCTTGCTGAGACGTGTTTCAGAGCAGAAAGAGACTCGGATGACTGCATCGTCCCTCGGTCGTCTGTTTGCTCCGCACCTGATCATTCCTCGCACGGTTTGTGCTTACTGGTGTTCGTACCCAATTACCCGTCAGTGTTATGTCAGGCTGCATGGTAGCATCAGCAATATTCCAGCAAAGTCAATGGAAAAATGGAAATTCTGACTACTGTAGATGTAAAACCCTGACAGTACAGGGTGTGCCAAAAAAATGATCCAACTTGTTTTTGTCAGAACTTCGTCAAATTTCCACCAAATTTGATAATTTTTGGTACACAGATAGCCAAGACGATAAAAATATGTAAGGCACTCTCATTGTCCACCTCACATAATCTATGTTAACGCACTACCATGTAGAACACAGATGGTCTAAATTGGTACATTATGCGGTGATTATCAGTATCAGATTGCTCACTTGTACATTATCAGTTCCACAAAGGACACCATGAGGTTTAATAATTTTGTGGTATTAAACATTTTATGTTGAAAACAGCAGACAACGAAATAACTCATTGATAAGCTTAAAACACATTTTATCCATGAACGAGTGCTGTGCATTTTGATCAGTTGATCATTAATGCCGCTGTCAGCCATGGCATCACCTCAGGGGCGTCATTTCAGTAAATTGTTGGTGTGTCAGTGATCCTCGGGAGTTTAAGTCTGCGTAATGTATTGTTTTTGCAGCAGTAACACTGTTTCAAAGGTACGATTTACAGGGAAAATTGTAAATCCTTAGGGGGTCCGTAGACCCTTCTAGGCCCCCTCCCTAAATGACGCCCCTGCATCACGTCTATGCCACTGTGTACACTTTGGAGATAAATTCTGTTAATTTGGAAGCAAGTTGTTATAAAAACTTATAATTCTGCTGAATGAATCAGATTTTGGTTTATTGTGTGCTTGATAAGTCATTAGAACTTATACAGAGACATCAACTGTGCATTATGCAACAATTTGGAGCATCTGCGTTTTACACGGTAGTGTGTTGACATAAACAAGGTGAGGTGGACACTGAGTGTACCTATCATATTTCTATCATCTTGGCTATCTGTATGCCAAAAATTACCAAATTTGGTGGAGATTTGACGAAGTTCTGACAAAAACAAGTTGGGTCATTTTTTGGCACATCCTATATATCAAAACCAAAATTTGACTGAATGATTAGATCGCAGACCCCTACAACCTTGCCAGGTTCTACATGGTCTGTTTCCCATGTAACGGAATTATAACCCTACCAAGTGTGACTTAGGTGTATTTTACTTTTCATTTCCTGTTCTTTTGTTTTATGTCGTCTCTTCTATGTGGTCTTATTCAGTGTAGTTGGTAACGTTTGCTACTAGTTTACTAGTTTGGGTTATCTAATATTACTCAGTGGTGAGTGCAGCCAGCAAGATTTACTATTTTGCTTGCATTTCCCAAATCCCAAATCTTAGGTAGTTTTCACACTTTGTGTTTCAAGGTTGGAAAATGGAACCCTCTGTTCATCTATTCAGCAGACCTTGACGTTGAACTAAATGCATAGAATTATAACAAAATTGCAATTGCTTAAGGAGAACCATGCAAAGATTTGCAGATATTTGCATATATCTGCATCTGTGAGCTAAGAAACACTTGTACGTGAATATCTGGCTTGCATTTTTTGGCCAAATTTGCAGTGTGCAGTGATTATGTGTTTGCAAACTTTGCATGTATACACTGTGTCCGGTAAAAAAATGAATCCCCTAGACATGTGCAGTAAAACTGCAAAACTAAACAGGTATGAATAACGTTTTGCATACTTAATCCCCAATACATTCCTGAAGCGATTGCCAAATTTTGTTGAGAGATATTATTTCTTACCAAAATAATCAAATGTTGAATATTGATAACAAAATATCTTCGTTACCAATACGGCGTTACATACTGCAGTCGCTCAAGTGGAAATGATGTTTGTTGACGGAATCAAAATGACATAAACAATAACAAAATGGTGTTTTCTGCACATGATTCTGTTTTAATTAAACTGTTGAGGCAAAAGAAAGGGTGTGGTGCTAAAAAGTTTGTCACGGAATTTCCTGGCAAGCCATGGACGTTGTCAGGATTAAACAAACTTTTGCCTAATACTGCACACTTCACATTTTGAGGCGACCTCACAAAAGCCGCTGTAACTATTGTTTGCGTAAATAGATTTAATTGAAATTTGGCACCTAGATTGCCAATAGAGGATGCATTGTTGATGTAAAATTTTGCCAAAATCAGATGTTGTTTGTTAAAGTTATGCAAATGAACACAGGGGTTTGCTTATGTAACACCATATTGGTAATGGAGATATTTTGTTATCGATATTCAACAATTAATAATTTTGGTAAGAAATAATATTTTTCAACAAAATTTGGCATTCACTTCAGGAATTTATTGGGAATTAAGTGTACAAAACTTTATTTAAATTTGTTCGGATTTGACATTTTTATTGCATGATGTCTGGGGGGTCCGTTTTTACCGGACACAGTGTATATCTGGTATCTCGTTGCAATGTTTACTGTTATATGTCATGTGTTCGGCATGTATGTATCAGATGTCAGCGGTTGAGACAGCAGCGGCATTGCCGTCAGCAGAGAGAGTCGTGACGCTGATGATAAGCCGATCGGCTGCACTGTTTCGTCTGCCGGACAATGTACTGTGTGACATGGACCATCACTGGACAGCTGGAAGTATTACTCAGCCATCGAGACGAGTGGAGCGTCGATGCGCCATGAAACGGGCCAGAGCCAAGGTGACTTATAAACCACCTCCCACTGTCGATTTGCATGAAAACTATTAGTACATGTACATATCAATACATATTGGATGATGTAAATGCACAACTAGATGGGGCGACTGAAAGTGCAAGTACGGAAAATGTGAGTACAGAATTGCAGAGGTGGAATATGCCTGTGCGGAAAATGCAAGCACAAATCGGTAGGGATGGAAAATTGAGGTACCGTACAAAAAAGAGGATGAATGATCTTGATGCAGATTAGAAATATATCACTATCAATCCATGGAATAGTTGTTGGTATGACGAACAAAAACTAGAAATTTGGGCCAGAGGTAATACATTTGTTGACATGAGACAGCAGACGACATCAGAACATGATTTAAATTCTAGCCTGATGTTTTTTTGCGTTTATCACCCATGATTTACTGCTGTTTATTAGAAACTTTTTTTGCATCCTGTGTATGTGGATTAAGTGCTCATGAATGTCCATACTTGTCTAACATGTTGTGGCATGTGACTGTTTAGTGTCTGTCAGAAAATGCCGTGCCAGTAGTCAGGTCAGCAGCTTCAGTACCATTGGCAGCTGATGTTCGGTCAGCTTCCACACAGAGGTTGCCGATAAATGACAACCTCAAGGCATGGCTAAGATTATTTTTATACTGTTATTTTTTTGTATCCTGCTTACATAAATTTACTGATGCCTGATCTAGAGTATTCAGTGTTCAAGCCATAAGTAACAGGACTTTAGGATTGGATCTCTTTAGTAGTCAGTAAGTTACATCAGCATTTGCAATTTATGCCGGTAACAAAATGGTGTGGGAAGAAACGGTGCTTACATTGTAGACAAGAGATATTAGATTGTGACCAGTCTAATGTACTCCTCACGCACATTATTTTCTCCTGTATTCTTTTAAGTGCATTTTTGTTCCTTTCAAGTTGTATTAGAGACCTGGCGTCAATTTGAGACCCGTTTAATATTATCCTAATAGTGACTGGCGTCGAGATTATTATTGGAAATTGTCTCCCCGAACTATGTAAAATATTGCCCAATTTTAGAAACTGAGAGGAAAAAATTTCCAATAATGGTCAAAGATGGTAGTTGCCACTTGTCTTGCTATACATCAATGCATGCATCTATCTGGCACTATTATTGAGATATGGCACCTCAAAGCTAATGGGGTCATGACCTTGATCTTTTGGAGTCATGTGATGTCATCGGTCATGTGATCATTTGACTCCCGGTGGTCGACTTCCTATGGGTGTTCCATTGTGACCATGCATCTATCTGGCACCGTTATTGAGACATAGCCATTTGAAGTTATTCCAGAAAGGCTCTTCCAGGAAGGGAGGTCGGTCATCGGTCAGTCCTCAATATTAATATATCACACTGATGTCATATACTCCTCTTCGCTACATTACGAACGTAGTGCGCAAGGGGTAAAAATAATAGCATTTCAAATTATTGACAGTAGAAATATATATGGCAGCAGTTTGATATTCCATACTAACCAAGTGGTCTTGTTTTAACTCTATGCAACATCTTGTCTTATGATGTGAGCTGGAATTTTGTGAATTAAATATTTTGCAGAATTGCAAAAATCTGTGTAGAGATAGTCACAATTTACTGTACTATTTTACTGTGCTGTCAAATATATGCAATCACAGTACTTTTAGATGGCACAGAAAAATATCACAGTTGTAGACATATGTTTGGAAATTTCATGACCTGGCAGTTTTTTTGTGACATAAACATGCAGACTTTCGGTGTCATACATATGGCTAGAAAACATCTTTGAGCAGTATTGTTACTAACGTTTGCTGAAAGGCTGTTTTGTTGAGTGCAGGAGTTAAGCCACGCTGCCCTAGATAGGCAGCGGTGGGCAGCGATAGTAACAATGGCGTCAGACACCAACGGGCATTGAGCCCACGGTTGTCGATCATGATGATGATGATGATTTTAGTGGAGCAGTGATAATTTACAGATGAGAGAAATCTGTTGCAGGTTGTTACAGAGAATTCTCGGGTGATGATAGTCGACATGGTGGACAGATCTGGTGACACTGACCGTGTCCAGGCTGGTGAGCCGAGGGGCCGTTGTCCATGTACCAGTCATTACAGCAAGTCAGTACAGCATCGTCAGTATGCACTCAGAACTTCTGCAAAATCATCCGTCCGTCAATATGGAAATGTAAGTACTGATGTTGCTGTTTTATTTTATCTACATATCTTTTATCTGGCATCGTAGCACAGACATACATGTCTGTGCTACGGTGTACAGATCCTAGCGAAAATTGCAGTTTTTGCCCATGTAAAGTGAGAGTCCACTGCCTTAACCATTGACTCATGACTAGGACCCACAGTTTTCCACGGGTCGCGGAATTTCAAGCCGAGCTGCGGAATTTACCCTTTTCTGCACAATTTCGATATTTTCACGGAATTTCACAGAATTTTGCAAAAATTGAAAAATGACCGATGATCAGTACAATCGTCAGCTTCACAACGTAATTAAATAGACTAATTATAGGCCTAATTAGTCTAAACAGACTAACTGAAAAAATCAAAGTTCAAACTGAACTGCTGTAAACTGTGAGCCCTACTAATAGTCATCGCAGTACGACATACAGTCACAAATAAACATAATTTGACTTGACAGATTGCACTTTTTAAAAGAAAAAAAAGATTGATAATTTTCTTTAAATGTTGGTAGCATAACTGAGCACAACGCCAGCTTTCAGTAGCTACAGTTTTTTGATAGAATAGAGCTTGGTTTACTCACAAATGTAAGGCTCCGGTGAGCCACGGAATTTTAACAATTTTGTCGCAGTGCGCCGCAGAATTAGGTGGCAAAGCTGTGTGCCTTACTCATGACCAACTAATATATTGTGCAGTACAGGTTTGGTCAATTTTCGTAGCTAAACGTGAAGAAGCTAGTTTTGTTTTGTGATCATGTAAATGATTTTCATTGGACAAACTTTTGTTGGCAACGAACCAAACCAAAAATAATGGCATTGGATTATCACAGAGTGCTTATGCACACATTATTCAATTTTTACATGCGAAAGCAGCTACTGCTTTCAGCGCATCTTAGCCATCGCAATTTTGTCTGTCTGTCTGTCTGTCATACGTGTGTATCAGTCAAAAACGGTGCAAGCTAGGATCACCAAATCTTCACCGTCAGCTGCCTGGAAGACTCTAGTTTCAGGTACCGTAAAGCTTTTCCATAAATTCGAAGAGGGTCACCCCACACGAGGGTGCTAAATGAGAGAGGGTGGACAAAATTTGCAATTTTTGGCTAATAAGTCGCTGTATCTCAGTAACGGTGTGTGATAGGGCCTAGGTTACTATTAATCACTAATAGGAAGTTGTACACTGGCTCTCGATTGGCACCGAATTCAATGACCTTGAACGCCAAGATAGGGGGTTTTATGGATTTTTTGGCGATTTTGGGCTGCGACACAAGTCTATATCATTCACAAGGTGGCGCCATGCTACTATCGTTATGCGATCCAGATAGAGAATTTGGTATTTGTATATTAACTTAGCATGAACACCCCAATTTTCGGCTAAACTACTGAACCGGAACTGCTATAGGCTTTTGCGCATCTCGTGAGCATTAGCTCAAAATTCTTGTAATTACCTGTAGTGTACATACATGTATATTAATGTTATATGACTTGGATTGCAGAAAACTAATGACTATTATGTAGAATAATTTTCTCTCAAATCCAGCGTTGGCCCAGGTCATATTTGAAGATGTAAGTCTTGCTTAATCCATCTTAGGCCTGAATTAGAAAGCTGAATTTTGGTACGTGTTTCACCACGTTCTAGAGTGGTATTATGCAAGTTTAATGAGGCACAATACCACTCCAGACTGTGATGAAATGTGCTGATTTCATAATTAATCGATTGATGATTTGTTCTGCTTGCAAGATGCATTTCCGTAGTCACACTTGACTGGGATGATGTCATGGGCAGATATAGAACTGCAGACACTATGGTGAGAGATAGGAGAATGAATTAGGTCGTGGAATAAAACGCGTTTGTTCTATGATGTACAGGCGACGGCGGTTTAGCTGAAGCCTAGCAGTGGCGGCGGCGTTACCAACAAAGCCTGACAACCGATGTGGGCGCTGGCTGCCAATGATTTTAGTACATTTTCGCCCTTAAAGAAAACCTTTTCTGATCCTAAGAATGGGCCATCTGTATGTAATTCCAACTCACCATTCATCCGCTTTGGGAGACATTCATTAGTGTCCTATGCTCAAACTTTTGAGAGCCCATTTACCTAGTGAAATCGTATTTCAGGCGAATCTGACCAAAATTGTACCAAGTCGATTGCCGTCACTAGTCATGTTTTGCGTTATACTGTGTGTGCATGTGAAAAACCCTAATCTTCTTTGTTACCGTGTAAATTGTACATATTTTTTTAAGTTTTCATGCCAGCAGTTTTTTCCACTGCTATTGTACAGTAAGCCAGGCTATACCACTGTCTAGCAGTCACCATTATACACATTTTGGTAAATTCTATAACAATATTGTAATATATTTTTTGTGCTTGAGCTATTTTTAATATGCGTGCCTGTGAAATATTGCAGCTGCTTCTTACGTTGTTTTTATCTAGTGTTTTTAATGTCAGTTCTTAGTCTCCGTGAAGCTGATGAAGCGTTTTGTGCATGTATTTTTAAAATATTTTTTTCTGTCATTTGGACACTAGCTCCGTAAAGAAGAACTACATATTAGTACAAGTATAGACTTGAATATGTTAGATTTTGCAGCAATAGAAATACAGAGCTAAGTCATTGACTGGCTGTTGTTATTATTGCAGTGAGAAACTTCGTTGTAAAGTGTAAGGTGATGCCATTGTTGTTTTATCAGCATTGTATGTGGATAACTTTTTGTTTGCTCAACACTTTGACTTGTAAGAAAATGTGAAGTGAACATGTATCCTGGAAAATTACTTGGGTCATTGCCAATTATAATTGTTTTCAATTTTTTTCAATTTATCAATCTCCAAACATTAATAAAAACAAACTGATTAATTTTTGTATCATTCAGAAAATCTGTGAAAACTGCAGATGACCATTTTGTGGATGTTGCTAGCGAAACATAGCAAAGAAATTTCTTGCTTGTGAAGCCCCGTTTCTGATGTGATGTGTATAACACCAGCAGCTGCAAGAATTTTATAGAAAAGGTGCTAGAGGCACCTCTGTAGTTTACAGTCAACCAAAATGTGCAGATTAATTGTAAGCAAACGTTAATCAATTAAGAATATAGTAAAACAATTGATTAATTAACCATTAACTGCTGCAGCCCTTTTTTCCACTAAATAATGAACTTTGAAAAATAGCTAAAACGTAAATTTATTCCGTTTGTATTGTGGTCAAGCTGCTAAAATATTAGCTGGAGCACTAGTGTTTGCTATAGGCTTCATTTTTACGCATGACAGCAGCTACTGCTGTAGGCATCTTAGCCATCGTAATTCTCTCCATCACACGGTTGGGTCAGTCAAAAACAGTACAAGCTAGGATTGCCAAATCTTCATCGGCTGCCAGGAAGTAGTTTCAGGATCCGTAAAACTTTACCATAAATTCAAAAGGGGTCACCCCGAGCGAAGGTGCTATATGACAGGCAGGTAGGGAAAATTTGCGATTTTCAGCCAATATGGATCACGAGACCGGTCACACCTTCTGGTGAGCGTAAATGAAACGCTATGGATACTTAATGTCAATTGCTGGGATCGGTGAGCTTAGATTTTGTTTGCACCAGGCCTTCAAGCTGGGCTTTTCTTGTTGTTTATTTCCACCATTTTAATTATACAATAATACAGTGAATATACATATTGTATTTGGCCACTGAAGAAAGCCGTATTTCGTACCATCATATCTGACAGCACAGCAAAATTCACAATTCGGCACAGCTCAGCTTTCTGATGTTATGCAGAATGCATCTTCATAAACAGTGACTGACTAGTAAACGTATACACACATAAATATAAATTACTGTGTTCAACACTGTCATTGGCTTACATGTATGCAAAATTCTGATAGTCATTGAAATAACCAATTATTACTCATGATACGTTTGGGCTGGTTTTGATTATAGGCTTAGCCAGAAATTGGAGTTAGTAGGGGTAGAGCCTAAGTCTCAGGGGGCTGAAAATCTAGGCCAAAGGCTAAGAGCACCGGATGGGGTTTTTGGGAAGGCAAGCCCATTTCCTATCAGCCAGGGAGTTTGGGGAGCATTGTAAGCAACCCAGCAGTGTCCGTGGTGGAAATGCACATAGCGGGTACAAATTTCATCAGTCCTCCTAGACAAATTTGCAGTCACAACTAAAGATAGAAGGGCCAATCACCCTTTACCGCTCTTCTCTGACCATACCACTGTTTTGATGTAACGTGCGTGTCTTTTGCTACGTGCAAGTTCAATACAATGCGGTTCGACTATGGTTTAGGTAAATACTGTCAGCTCAGCATGTCATGCAGCACTGTGAAGCATTTCAGCGCTAGATGACAATCCACTCCCTCGACAACAGTACATTATTACAAGAGTGATTTCCACCAGTGAGCGCGTCACTTGTCCACCTTGTCAGAGTAGTCTTCCAGAACTCCACCCAGGTGGTCATTGTGGGCTTTGAACTGGCGAGGTCTCTTACCAGTACGAACACCACGTTTAGTTTTCACAGCCTGTTTTACAAATCAAGCACACTAAACTAATGACAGTTTGTACACACAAAGATGCTACTTTTTCAATACAGTTCAAACAAATTCTGAGTTCTTTCAGTGTTTTGATGCCATCAGTGTGGCATAAGGAAGGGGTGTTGCCATCTGGCCTACAAAGTCCCAATTTAGAAATGCCTGAGACCTGAGCATATTTTGTACTAACTGCAAAAGTGGACCAGTTGAACAAAAATGGATTGTTCAAGTACAGTAATAACAGCAAAACAAAACCACAATTCTGAATCTAAGAATCTCAGATTGTGTTGAACAATGTAACAATAAATAAGGATAAAAATCCATCTGTCTCGATGTGTTATTCAATTGATGTCCTTAATATTGCATAAAGCTTCTAACTGATGCTTAATTCAGGCCTCCCATTTGTCCTGAGATTTTACAGCTCATTCACGAACATCCTGAAATGACTCTAAAATAGGAATTAATATTTTTAACCCCTCAGATGTTTCTATCAAGAATTTTAGTCATTTATGAATCAAAGGAGTAATTGTAACAACTTGCACCTGTTTGTTTAGTTGAACAAAGATCAGACGCTTAGTTTCAAACTCTCATTTTTGTGTACTATGTTTGTGTACTAGACTTAGTTATAATCCAAAAAATCTTTTGCTGTGGCAAGCAGGGCCTCCAATACTGATGCTGTTTAGCAATACTGGTATTTTGGTACCGTATTAAAGAAGGGCTATACCGGTATACCGGTATTAATACTGGTATTTCTTTCAATGACGCTGTTAATGAGAAAATTTTAATCTCACTGGCAGAAGACAGGTAATAAGCAGTTGTAAATAATAACTCCATAGTGTGTCTTTTATTATACGTATATTTCCGGACCTATATCCTAATGAAGTCACTTAATGATTTATTTGACCTTAAGTGTTAGAAGAAAGTTAGTGACTGACCTAAGACAACACAGGCCTAACGTGTTAAGAGTGTTACCTGCCAGCGACGAGCATAGCTCAGAGCACAAAATCCCTCAGCTGCGAATGCTCTTTCTGCTTCTATGGACGTTGCTTTGAGTGTCATTAAGTAGGCCTAGGTAGTCAACCGTAAGCTTATGACTGGTGCAAAGTGACGGTGACTCAGTGACCCTTGCTGTCCGGAGCCTCTCACTAGGCGGACGTCGGTTAGTCGGGATCCAGCATCTTAAGTTCCCTACCGCCCACGGGTCCTTAGCAGTGTGCAATGCAGTCTGCGCTCTGAGTGCAGCCTACAGGATGCACGGACAGTGACTCGTAGTCCTACATCGTACAGCAGCGGTGTCTACAGTCACCGGCTAAACAAATGGTCACAGATTGCGTAGTGCATCATGCTGATGACTTCTAGAATCGCTGATACCAAAATCTACGGTACTGAATAGTGCAATACCGGTATCAATGCCGATGCCATTTAGGCTGGTATCCCGGTATTCGCTATATCGGTATTGGAAGCCCCAGTGGTAAGTCTGTTAATTTGCTGACCTTACCAGCAGCAATTCTTATCAGTGTCTATACAATTAAACTGTGTCCGTCACCTTTTTCATAACACGGTCTTGCATAGTGACAATATTGTGTCGCTGAAGATATTCTTCAATATTGCGTTCATCCACGCTGTCCACTGCTACACTGCGCCACAGCTTCTGTATTTCTAGTTCAGTTCACAGCAAAAACCAATCTTTCACCAGTACTAAATGAGGCAGGATTAGTATGTACATAAGAAAACCTAACAAGTATGGATTCAACAGTAAAGACACTAAATATCATGGTCTCAACAGCTGGGAAAATCAGCAGCCAGTAAAATCAGCAGCCATTCAAGGGGCCATATGCATAACAACATCTTAGTTTACGCCAAGACTAGCGGCTACGTCGGGACTAACAAGCCTGAGACTAATCGACTAAGTTAGTCGGTATGCAAAAAAGACGGTGTAGCGGTCGGACTAGCAAGTCTAGCAAGCAGTTGATGTCGGGCAATTTCATTTTGGAATTCCCTAGTATGAAGTCACCCATTCTCACGTTGACGCATGCACGGCAGGCGCGCATCGGCAAAACTGTCGTCTGCTCACTCTGCTGCAGCCACGGGCCGTACATTAATATTCATGACGTCTGTGGCCTAGGCTAATTACAGCTACGCGTGCAGGAGAAATGTGCGATGCAAAAATGTGTGAAATAAATCAGGCAGTAAATGTTATATTCATTAAATTTTAATACTAAAATTGTGTTAGTAATATACACTGGCTAGCCATAAGTGTTGAATGACGTAAGATGTATTAGCAAGTGCCATAATTTTGTCGTTAACGAATTTATTTATGCCGGACTAAACCAGTTACGCCTGGTCACGAAGGAGACTAACTTTAGTCCCTTATTTACGCCCAAACTAGCGATAAGTCACCGTTATGCATACCAACTTAACCATTCTGTTTAAAGTTAATGCTGGTTTGTCTCAGATGAACTTGGAGGTTACCCACCATATGCTGACAGACTGGAAACAATGACTGACAGCATTTATACTAGAATATCATGTAGTGCTGGCAGTTTGAGTGCTATTGTTAACAGAGTGTCAAGAATGCAACAGTGAATGACTGAGGATTATGCAAATGCAGATCATACAACAGTCACTAGTTAATCAATAAACGCAAATATTCCCAACATTTTAGGCATGGTATGGCACAAAATCTTGTCCATAGCAAACAGCTTTGTGAAATGGAAACTGATGTAGACATGTAGGCCACAAAACCACAAAACCGTCTGACTGTGGAATACTAGCGGAAAGTAATAAACACTGGAGTGGGTTCTTTCGATCTGTACTATGTCTGAAAACTTATCACGTAATTCATATCACTATGACAGTCCAAATGATCCAAGTTGGATTTAGTTAATGCTACAGACTGAAGGTATGGCTAACTAACCTTCGCCAACAGGAATCCTTAGTTCTTTGCTGTTGTAAAAGAGGACTTGCTTTTTGTCGATTGGCCGCGTTATCCGTAGCACCTGATCGCCAAGTATCTGTCCGATTGCACCACATCACACCATAACAACAGTATGATATTACAAATAAAGTGTCACATACAAACTGAGTCGTAAAACACCTACCCAGTCTTTTTGTGACTAATTTGATCAAAAAGTTCTAAAAAGAGTAATTTAAAATAAATACGGTACAGTCCAGATAATGTCTGAACTCTGAATGCAGACTGATGGATGTCAGTTCTTGATTGTTGAAAATGCATCAGACCTGAGTATAACCTGCACTGACCTTGAACTGAATATAGAACAAGAAAGTGAAACCCAGCTGTTATTAGGATAGCCGACCGTACTGCCAGGCAACATGCATTTTGGGTAGGGAAGAAACCCCAATTTAGGAAAAACAGATGTCCAGAGGGAATCATTGGCTGTACCATTGCACAGCGGTCAGTGACTGTACTGTTGGATACGGCATCAATTGTTAAGTTCCTATAGGTTGCCAATAGTGACCATGTCACTATCTGCAGCAGTTTGGCTGCAATGTGCAACCCAAGTATTTCAGGAGGGGTCAGATACCTGTATGACGGGTGAAGCAGTTTAACTGCAATTCACCATGCAAGTATTTGAGGGTGCAGTCAGTACCCCCATTTGTAGGGTCCGAATTGGTACCACAGGGTAGCGGCTAGGCAACCCTGTTTCCTTCTTCAAACAGTTTTTCGGTAAGATGTACCAGGTACCATTTAACCACAATACATCCTTACAGACGACGGACATAGCATCGTACCACTTAGTTAAACAGGCGAAGTCAAAAAAATCAATGGTACGGGATCACCTCTGAGCATGAACAGTGCTTGACTGATTTTATGTGGTTTTATATTTCATCGAGGAATGTCTGGAACTTCTGACTATGAAAACTGGAAATGAAAATTCATCTGCTGTAAAGCCAATGAAATGAGCTTGTTTCTCAAATGGTGCGAGCCAAAAAGGGAACTGGTTGGGCAAACAATTCAAGCACAGGTCCTGATGACATGCAACATAAATAACTGCTGTAATCGTTGCTGCTACAGTCGGCTCAGTCAAGCTAGAAACTAACAAATCTGTAAGGAGTGTTTACCCGCAGTGCTTTTGTGGCATGTGGTATTGATTCTTCAACCTCTTCTACAAGAACTCCACCCAAACCCTGAGCATCATTGTTAGTTAGTAACTTCAGCAGACCTTTACGATCATGAACGTTCAGAACTGGCTTGAATTTGTACTTATCACCATCGACCACCTCAACCTTGGGATTGCTCATCAGTGCCTGGCAGCAACAAACAATACACTAAGAGTTTACAGCCGAACAATGTTAAATGTATAGCAAAAGCAAGCTGAACTACTAACAGCGCATCGTCACCTACTTTGCAAGTTACAAAATTAAACTGAAGCAGCAGAGTATGGATGTGAGCATAACGGCAATGACCTGTCAATTTAACTGGACAGAGAGAAGCAAACGATCAGATCTGTCTGAATATTTTATCTCAGTGTGTAAAATGATGATCTAATGCGAACTGATAAACCCTTGCAGTCAGCCACTCTCAGCACTTACTGTAGGCTACAGCTGTCAGTCACTTAGACAAATAAACTACTAGGGTTACTTAGACTTAGACATAGGTCATACAGTGTCATAGACTCATTGGGCCACACTTCAACGCCAATCTTCTCTGTCGGCTGCAGATTCTTCAGCCCCTTCCCAGACCATACCAACTGTCTTTAAGTCTTGGCATATGGTGTCAATCCAGTTCTTCCTTGGTCTTCCTGGTTTGCGCTTGACATGGTGATCCATTTGCCAATACAAGACTTGCTTTGGTATTCTATCGTTGTCCATGCATAGTACATGAGCCAGCCATCACAGTCTCTTCTCCTTGATGATGAAGTTCATTTCTTCCAAGTTAGTCCATTGTCCCACCTCTTCGTTTCGTACTTTGTCCTTCTAGTACAGGGTGGACCAAAAAAACCGGACCTGTTTGAGCGTTGATGACTCAGCAATGGTTAGTGATAGAAAGATGTGTGATACGTCAAAAGTTTCAGAATGCTGTAAAGAATAAACAACAAATTTGCACAGTGAAGCATTAAATATTCTTTGCCTAATAAATATTCGTCACCCCCAAAATTCTGCCAAATTTGACTGTATCACATGGATATAACATGGATATTTGAGCTTTTATAACTTAGCGATGTTTATTGAAGAAAAGGCGCTTAATATGTCACAAGTTTCAAAATTGTGTACAGAAAAAGTGCACAATTTGCATATCTCAGTATTTAAATATTCTTTGCCTGATTTACAAAAATCTGCCCCACCCCTAAAATCATGCTGGCAATAATGCATGAATTTAAGTTGATTTTCATTCAGAATACAGTGAAATATCAACAATCAGTAACACATAAGTTGAGTTTAGATGAAATTTGACATAAGCAGTTGTCCAGCTTTTGCATTCATAACCATCATCAGTCTTTTTAAGCAGCTGATCGATCGCTGGAGTCAATGTGTTCAGGATCAGCTGAGCCCAGCATTCGATTAATACACGTTTTAGCTGGTCAGTTACTGAAATTTTCTGACCATGCTATCTGTTGCAATGCCACCACACTGAATAATTCACAGAATTTAAATCTGGATTTTTTGGCAGTGAGTTTTTGAGTTCAATGAACTCGAGCACATGGGAGTGCAGGCAAATGCCTAATTTCAAAGGTAATAATGATTTATGCAAATTATACAAAGAATATTTAAATGATTTGCTACGCAAGTTCGGCCCTTTTTGTCTACAACATTCTAGTACTTTTGACATATAACATGCCTTTCTACGGGTAACCATCGCTGAGTTATCAACACTCAAACAGGTCCGGTTTTTTTGGCCCACCCTGTATATGCCCGATAGTAGTCGCTGAAACTTATGATGTGTAGCTTCCAGTTTTTTCCTTTGCAAGACAGATAAAGGCCATAACTCTGCACCATACAACAGTGTTCACATGACCAGAGATTCATACAGCCTAACTTTGACCTTCAAACGAATATGTTTGCTTTTTCATATGTCATTCAGTCTCCAAATACACTGGGAATAGCTGGCCACTAAACGACCATTATGTTTATGCACTATTTATCTTGTCCTTCCAAAAGCCCAAGCAACATGTTAACGCACTCATAAAGTCACAAAATTATGGAATCAAAGTTCGCACCAAATTAACAATGCTCTTTGAGTTAGAAAATGTAAAAGCGTTAAAATTAAAAGCCAATGAAACTACGTGACCGTACAGCATGAAAAATATATGACTTTTCAATAACAGTTCATTTGAGATACATGTTTATTGTCAAAAAAAATGAACTTACTTCTGTGGTAAGCCAATGTTTCTGACGAGCACTGATATCTATCTGATTTGTCTCGTCGAGAATTTCATCAATTGACAGCGGCTCCATGTCACCTTCCTGATGACGAGTCTAACAACGAAATAATCAGCCTAACTGTTTTAGGTATCATCATCATCATCACAGGTTTAACATAGCTAAATAACATCCACTATTTCTGGGACCACGTAACATAGTTATTACGTAATGAAAAGAGCAGGTGTGTGTATATCAATTTATCAAGTAGAAATGGCAGTGTTGGAGTATGAGAGATACTGTTATGGTTGAGTATTTAATTCTGCTAGCAAGCAACTACATAAAGGCTGCACAAGATCATGTTTTCACAGAGCAAGTGGGATAACCATAGTATATGCTGCATAATGTAATACAATACCAAGTAACCAAAAATTCTAAAAGCCTGACTGATTATGTTTAACAACCATCATCAAAAAACTGCATTAATAGATAGTTGGCTGTTGCATTTCAATCTTAAGACACCGATAATGTATCATTGCCTTGGCATCATGCATTAAAGATACAATGCATAAACTAGCTGCAACATGTTCACTAACTGGCATGTGCTCTAACGTGCAGCGCAAATTCTCTCAACTGAAGGCATAAAAACGTTTAACTGATACAAACTCTTACTTAAATAAATCTGACTTCACTGCATACATACACAAGCATAATATTGACATCACAAACAAAACACTTACTCTCAAGTATTTGACAATTTTGGCCAAAATGCCGAATTTGTACTGTGAGCTGCCAGTCATAGTCTTGTAGTTAATTTCTGTCAAACAAAACACATAAGTTCAATACATCAATACTAACCAATTGGCATGATGCAGTATTAATCACAAAAATGCACATACATCCTTAACACTTAACAATTTTTGGCTGACCAGCTAAAAACGTTCACATCCTTTTCAACATCCTCCTTCAAATCTTCAGATTCCCCCCCCCCAGCGTGGTCACCACTCCCTTTAGTTGCAACATTGTATGTTCATAAATAATAAACTAAAAATTCAATAGCAGACAAAATTTGCAACATCATCTTTACACTTAACATGCCCCCAACCACTCTAACATTCTTAATTATCAGTTTATCAAGCTATCTGACGAATCTGAACGTTTTCTAAATTATACAGCTTAACTGTCATGCAACATATTTGTGCATATTTAAAGTGCACAATGTCAGCCAGTCTACTAGGTCTCCTCTTTTTCCTGAACAATTTTATCAAAAAGCCTACTGACTAATCAAGAATCACTTTCGGCCCCTGCCAAAATAAAATCAGTTAGCCATTGCAAATGAATTCACTAAAGCAAGAAAAAAGTTTGTCATGACTAGTGACTACAGTATAAAACCCAAGATACACTAAAGCTTATAGGCATACTATTACGAACCATGCTTGCAAAGTACATTATGATGTTCACACAAATTTTCACAAAGATATGCAGACTAGTGTTGTTACGGTTATCGAAATCAGCACCAAAACTGCGGTTTTTAGCAATACTGAACCACATCGAAACAACGGTTTTAGGCTCTCTATTGACGTTTTATGTAGCAGCTTTAGTGTCTTGGCTGTGCGGTGAATGTTACTAGTACGTATACGCCCGTTGAACTGAGTGGTGCCACATCTCGGGCCTTGGTCTTTACCAGGCATGCATGCTGTCAAGTCGTCCAGGCCCAAACGAATGGGTCATTAGTGTGCACGAGAGTCCCTCTTGCGCTCTCTCTCAGCAGTGCTTCGTTGGCAAGTCTTCCTTATCCGAACACTGTCAAAATCCATTTTAATCATGTTTGATTGTTAGAAATGTACTTGGTATGTGATAATTAATTAATTTTAGTGTGTGGAAACTGATAATTTTTGCAGAAAGTCACTTTTTATTTTTTTGTACCGTTAAGCCTATGGAGTTATTCGAGTGACGTTATGTACTCTAAAATCGCCGTAACCATTCTACATCGTCTTGAAATTATATGTAGACATGTTATTAGTTCATAACAGTTTAATTTTATTGCGTAGACTGAAGTTAATTACACTTGCGTAGGCCTATTGACGCCTATATTACATATTGAAATATGTAAACTGATCTGATACACAGTAGGTCTGCTGTGTTTAGACATGTATTGATAGTCTTATCATCATCATCATCAAGCGCATGCCCCGAGCTGGAGCGTAGCGGTTTCCACGAGGTGCTTCCAGTGTTCTCGATCCTGGGCACATCTCCAAGCCGAGTTGAGGCCATGATTATGAGGCTGGAGATCTGCTCCCAGGGTACGTAGCCACGTGTGGCGAGGGCGTCCGGGAGGGCGCTTCCACTCTACGGGCAGACCCCGGACTGACGTTT
>Ga0209367_1002405_pt1 | contig 24697 bp, 11 predicted proteins | sample WorMetLIZISLAND2_FD_187412 | JGI IMG/M metagenome (GOLD analysis project Ga0209367, IMG submission 187412) | Marine gutless worms symbiont microbial communities from Max Planck institute for Marine Microbiology, Germany - Olavius geniculatus... ... | reverse complement strand
ACAGCCCAGGTCACCGTCTGATCTATGCTGTCAAATGCCTTCTTGAAGTCGACGAAGCAGTTGAAGATCTTTTTACCCTTTCGTCGTGCTTTCTCTGCTATCAGTCTCAGGGCTAGGATCTGCTGTTTGCTTAGCAAAATACAGTCAAACCTGTTTAATATCACATCTGTGGCACTGCCAAAACTGTGTGATATTAACCGAAGTTGACATTAACAGGAGTTGCCATAGTAGTCCATGTCCAAGCAGAACTAATATTAAGACAACAGCTGAGATCACTGTTAAGAATCAAAAATGTATTGACTCGGTAATTCCAAATTTAGATGCAACATCTTTTTTGCTTAGTGGCTGCTGGCGTCCACTTTTTGTATAATTTTTATCTTAACACGATGGTCAAGATCACGTTTATGTTTTCCGCCTCAGAAATGAAAGTGAGCAGAGCTGCAGGGCTAGCTGCGGGTGGGGTGGCTGGGGTATCTCTTGGTCATCAGTCCACCCCACACACAATGACTGGCTTGTTTGCTGCTGCTGTGGTTGCAGTGGCTGAGCAATTAGACAGGCCACCCACCGTGCACTTATACCAATGACCCGCATTCCATTCACACACAGGACTGCCGCCTGCCGGTCGTGCCTGCTGTTTATGACTGCAAAGTGGCTGCCGTCTAGTCTATTTTGTGATATTAAACGAGGCAATTAAGGCCGTGGGGCTTGGAGATGTGTTGACATTAAGCGATATGTGATAATAGGCAAAGTGACAATAACCGGAGTCAATGCTTTTTGATTACTACAGGCGGTGGCTGGGGATAAAAATTTATGTGACAATAAGCGGATTGTGATATTAAGCGATGTGATATTAAGTGGGTTTGACTGTACCTCATTTTGTACTCTTTTGTTGTACTTGCTTGATCAATTAATTGGAAAATGTTCTGATAAATGTTTGAATTTTGTGATGTTTTCGATATCCTGGCTGATATGGTGAACATCTCCAAGGAAATTTTTGGTAGTGATGTATTCATTAGGGGAGCTGTGGCTCGGTGGTCTCAAATTGAGAGAATTTCTGGGTGAATGGTTGGTGACTGATTTGGGTATATATATAACATAGCTGTGCTGTTTTTAATGAATGATTGGTACCTCAGGAAGCACAATGGAATCTGACTTTGAAAGTCTTTGGGAGAATGCTGATAGGTTGGTGTTCTGTTGATCTAAGCTGAGTTGAAGACCCCAGTAACAAAGGAATGCTGCTTGTTTTGAAAAATTGATGTGCACCAAACTGATGGTTTCAAAGCACTGTGGGATATGTTTAGCAGTTTCTCGATAAGTATCAACGTATTCGATCATTCTGCATTATTTCATTGTAAAGAAGCAGTTGTCAAGACCTGACACTTTGTTATTTGTTATTGTTATTGTTTGCAGCTTGGCAAGCATGTTGACGAGACGATGACATCAATAGCAGAGCAGGCGACACGCGATGTCAGTCAGTCTGATCGAATGCTGAGTGCAAGACATGAACTGACGGCATACGAATGTTATGAGTCTGCTGTGGAAATGTTTGATGAACAATGTTTTGACATCAGCCAGGTCTGTCAGCACACTTTGCTTGCTGATACGTGTTGGTGATGATGATGATTTTTTTCGTGGTATAATGGCGCATACAGAGCAACATAGCTGAACTGAACTGTCTAATGGGTGAGAACCATTGGTCATTTGCGTTCAGTTCAGTTTAGTTACGTTGCTCTCTATGCACCTTTATATTGTCAGTATTATCAGTATCATTGTATGTAGTGGAAACATCTGGAATGTTGATGGCTTTGGTCACAAATCATCTGTGTTAATGGGCATTGAGGATCTAATGCATGGGGGCACGAGGTTTTACAAATGTAGGAGGCAGTTTCTTGTGGTGTGGCAAATAATATGGTGGTCAGAGCAAGTGAGTACCATTTCGCATGAATAACGGATATTTTAAGGTTGTGGTTATTAAGTGATGGTTTAGCCACATTTGTGTAATGAATGCCTTTTTACTGCAGATGCACACAATTTCACGATGTCACCTGTTGTTCTGAAGTCTAATTTCACTTATTTTGCTTTCATCTGGGTGATGCAAATTACCACAAAATTCATAGAATTGAGAAGGGAAAAATCTTAGTGGATTTAAAGTGGGCAGGCAGGCCAGCCATGTATGGGTTCCCTATGGGCAAAACGTGGACAGGTCCGCTTGGTTTAAGAGCTTCTGTTGCATTTCAATAACGTCTCCATATCTTGTCAGCGAAGTGCTGTGTTGAATTGTTAGAATGACTTTGCTCGTCAGAAGCTGTATGTGCTCGTCAACTTGTGCCAAGAACATATTCCCGTCAAGAAAATCACGCAAGTCATTGGCAGAGTGTGCCAAGCTTGAAGAATGGGGTCTTTTGCTAACACTACTTTATGTAGCAAGTAGCAACGCAATATATATGTAATAGTTATTCAGACTGTGTTATTGTTGATAACTTTGTAGTTAACAGGGGATTCTGATAAATGAATATACACGTTGTGATTGCAGCTTTATTTGATTTACAGTTGTATTAGGTGGCATCACTGAAACCAATGCCGGCTACTGTAGCAGATGTTTGTGTAGTGTGGTCTGTCTGTCTGTCTGTCTGTCACGCTCCTGCACCCTGCTAAAATTGTTCCACAGAATGAGATGTCAGGGATGCTCCGTGGCTCCATGTAATATTGCATTAGACAGGGTCTCTGCTCACCCACAGGGAGGGAGACTTAGGGTTAGAATCGTTCGACCAAAATTTGCATTACAAATTGCAACTAAACTGTTACAAACAGCAAAATGGTTACTACAAATATTTATAAGAATTCATCAACACTTTATCCATTGTTGCTATCAATGATCCAAATGGGGTCCAGTATATTCCCTGCAATGAAATGTTTGGAGTGATGCCACCTATTGCTAAACGACCTTGTTACTTACGTTTCTTAATAATGTATTATGATCTATAAACTGTTCTTTAATGCGAATTGAGAAATACAGAGGGTGTTCCAGAAAAAAGTGGCACAAAGTTTAAGGCGCCATAATTTTACAACTGTATGCCACAGATTCGTGCAGTTTTCAGTAAAATGTTCAAGAAGAAAAACGCCAGTGTCTGAATAGGGCAATTAAATATTCTTTGTTTTGCTGGTGGCAAGCAAGCTCTTTGAAAACATCATTAACCATTGCATCTTTAAGGCAAGTTTGTGATGGAAACAAATTTCACGCAAAGCCCATTGTCAAAAGTCAGAACAAAACTGTGGTTAATGTGTCCACTATGAGAAATAACAACAGATGATAGTTGTTTTTGTATACGTCAAAAGATTGTGGTTATTTTGAGGATGTTTATCATCTGAGGCAAATTTTGAACGATTGTTGGGACATGATCTGTCAAGAACTAATTGATGGCACTGTTGAACAGTGGTCAAAATGACTATCATCGGTTGTTCGTTTTTGTGGGGACACACTGAGCAGTGTCTTTTTACCAGTCTGGAAAATAAGTTTGGCACAAACTTTTTTTAATCACAAACTTGCTTTAAAGAATAAAGGTGTAGATATTTAAAGGTCCATGGCCATGGTCAAACTCACTTGTGAAATTTATGTGGACCTCAATTAGATATTTCACCTTGTATATATAATATGCTGTTTTATGCTTTTTAAATGTACGAAATTAATGTTAGGAAAATGGCATTACGTTACGTTATGCTGAAAAATCTGATCTTGGCAAGTGGCCAGAAATGATGTCATTGGTTGAACACAGTCAGTGTTTACCAATTAATTTTAATATTTTTAATGACAAAAAAATAGTGTGTTGCATGACAACTGCAGCAGTACATAAGTAGAAAATATGATTTTATAATGCTTATGTTTCTATGCATATTTTACGTTTACGATGTGTTCAACCGGTAATGTCATCAGCTTGTCAACATGGCATTTCATTTTTTATGGCATTTTCATAAAACATTGATTTCAAGTGTAAATTTCTTCATGTTGACAAAACGCTGGTCGCCAATATTACTATCAAAATTATCAGAAAATTATGCTGTTTCAGGAGAATAGAAAAAATATATATTTTGATTTTGGTGACCATGGATCTTTACTTTCCTTATTTAGATGCTGACATTTGTCATTTGAGCAGTATCTTTATGAACACTTTGCTAAAAAATGGATGATTCTGTGATGCACCGTTGCCAAATTTTGGTTCCGTAAACTTTGTGCAATTTTTTGGAACACCGTGTATATGAGTATGTTTGCGGAGTTTTCATTTTGTAGCTGTAAGGTTTTTCTGATGGCACTTCTGTGATATAAGTGTTATGGGATTTGATTTGCTAGTTTGTTAACAATAATACCACTGCCATATCAGATGTGGTATCTTGCTGTGGTAATGAGTTAAAGTCCAAGTTGCATCAGTTTATGTAACTGTTATAAAGTGCTAATTAGCTTAATCAAATGTTAATTTGTCAATATTTGTTAATCTTCCTGTTGCCAGTGTTATCTTTATACTGTAAAAAATAAAGTTTAACGTGGATAAATGTGATGAAATGTGATGAAAGTGTGACGTCACAAACAACTATTTGTAGCGTTTGACAGAATTTGAACGCTAGCAGCGTTGATGGAGCGCAGTACCGAGCCAAAAGACTTCGCTTGCATTTCGAGAAGTCGCTGTCATACCAAAAGTGGCCAACTCTAAGCCCTTTTCGTTGCACCAATCGCCGACAGATTCTGACTTTCGCTTCCGGAATGCAAGCAAGTTGCCCTCCCTGAGCGCATGCTGCATTGACGCTACGGCCAGCTTATGGCGTGTTAACTTTCTCGCATGCTGCAATACATGCTACAAACAAAGCGTTGTTCGTGACGTCATCATTTCGTTTGCACAACATTATTTTGTATTGAAATTGATGTAAAGTGAAGCTTTTATTTCAGCTGATCAGTGTATTATTAATTAGCATGACATTTTACACATATTTAGCCAATATCATTTTTTTTGTGCGACTTGGACTTTAATACATTTTCTTTATAACAGCTGTCTGTAATTTTGTGCTAGATAAATATAAATAATATAGATAAATATTGGCTTTTTTAACACTGACATTGGACAGTGCAGTCTTATCCCATTTAATGGATTTTTGACAATTTTTTAGGTATTAGTTAATGCTTAATATTCAGCTGATTTGTGTTTTGATGTGTTACTGTTCTGCTGCACCTGTATTGTTGTTGAAAATATTTTTTACCCTATGTCTAAGATTTGCTCTGTTTAACGTGCGATGAATTAATGCACATGGACACATTAACTGATGCTTGTTAACTGTACTAACAACAGTAGTTTATGCAGTTTTTGCTTGCTGTCAAACGGCAGTGTTTCTGATTTTTGATCAACGTATTTTTCACCTCTGGGATATTATTTCACTGCTTGAAGTTTTTTACATCCCTTTGGCGGAGGGCGTTAATGCCTCAAATTTCCATTGAATGTTGTCTACCTAGGGGGTCAGTCCCATGGTCTGAGCTTGACACACATCCAGCTATGAAATACTAGAAAACACTCCATCTCGCTTTCTGCAGAAACTCTTGGTATACACTAGCAGTTTTGCAGTTGTTTTCATGTGCATACTTTTTAATTTGGGTATTGTATCATGTATTGTGTTGTGAGCATAATGTGGTTACTGTTATTAATGAGTGACATTGTATTTGATGGTCACTGGCCTGGTATCATTGGTGGACTCCTGAGTTCTTGCATTTCAAGTTAACACCTCAAACGTTATAATTCCTGTCAGAAATTTTTGTACAAGGTAAAGGTACTGTACTTCGTACACCACCTCGGAAGTGGCAGCTGATTGGCAGGAGCTAATGATATCGCAGCGCACTATGCGGCCATCCATTGCCCATGTCAGTGAACAATGGGACCCGCGGTTTGCAGCTAGCAGACGTACCACCAACCAAGTCAGCCACACAAGGTTTTTACCCCACAGCCCGTAAGCTGCTACTCATTTCTCGTCCCACTAGGGGTAGGAGGCTGAGTTGTCTTGAATCATACATAAGGATCTGCATGAAATATATTTAAGTGCTATTAATTCCATAATTGTTTTTTACTACTAACGTTAGTATTATTTATGTTACTTTGTTTACTGTTTTGATGTATCTTGCTGATTAATAAAGTGATTGCTTTTTTATTTTTTTACTTCAGTATTTTTCTACAGAATACTAACTCTCAGTTAGCCGAGGTGGTTGTTTAACGTACTTACTCTGTCATTTGTTGTTTATTTTCACTTGTATATGTTCTGGTTTTTTGACTCGCTACATAACAGCTATGCTGTAGGCGTTTATGGCACAGGGTGTTGTCTGTCGTCCGTCTGTGTGTAACGGATATATTGTGGCTAACGGGTACGTCATGTTGGGAAAAACTTTTTGCACGATTCATTAGCACTGTGTCGAGGCTTTCTGCATACAAAATCTGGGCGATGCAGTGCAGGGGGAATTTTTTTTAAATTCGGGGTTGAATGGAGGGTGTAGGGAAATGAGCGTTTTTCAACGGAAATCCAAAAACTGGCCATATCTCGCAAAACGGTGAGATACGTCTAAGGTTACTATTAATCACTAATAGGAAGTGGCATACGCCGTTTTAGATGAAATAGAAATCATCGACTTTGTTTGACCTTGAAGGTCAGTACTGCAACAGGAACTGTATGGGCTGTAGCTCGTCTTCCCTAGCGACAGCTGGGCTTTGTTGTTTTATATCTTTTTACTCCAGAATTTGTAACTATAAAGTTACGTTAGTAAATATATCAAGTTATAAAGTTACATTTTCAGTGTTATTAATATGCCATACATTGCTCATCAGTCTTATTAACATTGATATAGGCCTATCGATCACGGCATTTTGTTTTTTTTCCTGCGTGAAAGTTTTGAGACTGTAGCCCTAGCTAAAACCTCTCAGTGAAGAAAACGCGATCCGTTTCTGAATTATGCCCTATGACAGAGAATTCCGTGACTTTTACCGTAGACTTATAGTAGGCGTTATATTGGTTAACTTCATGTAAAAAATGACATGTTGGAGGTAAGATGCAAACTTCGTTTAATTAGCTGTATGTTGAATTGGCCAAACAGTTCTGAAACGGCCAAAATGATCTTCCTTTTTAGTTTTTTATTTGTTTTCTTGCCGATTATTGTTCGTCAACGCGTGACTGTAGGAAATATATAAGTGTATTCTAATGGGCATGTTTAAGCCATAAGTCTTATAAGCTCGGAGCTCTTTGATTATTCTGTTGTAGACCAAGACGAATAATGACAGCGACAGTAAAAGCCAATGACATCGATACGACTAGGAATAGCTGTCAGCAACTCCCAATGAAACGCAATTAAACGTTGACTAAACCGCTTACTAACGTCGTACAAGCGGGGATGTGTTTAGAAATGGAACAAGTGGGCAGCTAGGGCAACCACCCTTTAACCCTTTTAAGTGCACTGTTACCATTGCTGCAAAATTGTGCAAATGTGTCTGTGCAAGTCTCACACTCGTGCACGTGGGCTGAATGTTCTTCAGGAACTGCACTCAGCGTATACTGGTCATTGTGTGTATGGTATCCGTCATCATCATCGCTATATTGACGTATAAACTGTGATGGACTTCCGAGAAAGGTTATGAGATGAACACAGGCCAGAGTTGTCAAAGAGACAATGACTGTTTCAGTTATTTTGGTCGAAAATTACTTGGATGCAGCGCAGTGCGTGAATGGATTCAGTCGGTCGAGTTTGATCGTTTTCATCGGTTTTAAGCGCGGCCGTGCAGCGTTTGTTCGTTCGTACGTAGGTTTCACGGCGGCTTGCCAAGCCAACGACCGACCGTCAGTCGATCTATCGTTACCCAGCGCCGAAATGATATCATGACACCCAATTAACCTGCGACCGCCAAGCGTGAAATTGCCTTCGCAAATTGAAACGACGACGACGCTCGACGCCGGTGTCACATTAAAATGTCGCCCTATGAAAAATCCGCCCGGGGAGAAATAATCACGAATTTGATAGGTCTCCATTTGTTAAAATATCGTTCGCAGGCCCCATTAAAAAGTCTCACCATTATAGGATCGCTCCCTCTCCAGAAGTCTCCTCCGGCCGACAATTTACCGGTAAAAATCCGGGCTTCCGCCGGGCGGGGCGGATTTTTGCCGGTAAATTGTCGACCGGGGCGAGACTTTTTCTCGAGAGCGATCCTATAATGGGACACCGGTTTTGTGGCTTGATCCGTTGGGCTCAGCGTCGGTCGTAGTGGCACTCTCACGTCGGTCCGAGCCACGGAGACGACGAGAGCAATTGTCGTCGTCGTCCGGTCGCCAATTGACTCCGTAATTGAGTAGCGTGGTTGGAAAATTAACTCGGTCTGCGCGCCGTTATTGTCCCCCGTCCTGCATTGACCGCCCGCCGGCTGACTGGCTGCGTTCGTTGTCGTCAACAGTCAGTTGACGCGTGCGCGCTCCATAGCTCATTCTCCGCGGAATTACGAACGCTCAAGGCCCAGACTCCGCCCGCTTCTATTACTTGTGCACAGCCAGCTGCACGACAAATCTGCTACGAATCAAAGTAGTGGAGTTTGGGCCTATGCCAGCTTCGGGCTACTTAACAGATCCAATCAGCAACTGTCCACCGACCATCCTCGCTGCTACCGTTAATATTTCATGTTCATACGTACGACCAGGCATGCATACGCGTTCAAGTCGTCAGGCGTTAAAGTGCCGTAAGACGCAAGGAAACATAGTTCCTCATTTCTGATTTCTAGTTCACAGCGTTTCCAAACTCTATAATTTCAAGAAGAGTGCAAGTTTAAGCCTACGCTAAATTACGCAGTTTCACTAGCAACCGCATTTAAGCATCATTAAGCACTGAAGTATGGCGCGGAGTAGATTCACACTTGTTCTCTAAATGATTTTAAGCCTGTATTTAAGTACAGTAACGGTCGAGCTTATGGTACGATTGTCGTCTGTCTGTCTGTCTGTCGTCGTCGTCGACGTCCGTCGTCTGTAACGGATGTCATGTGACTACGCGTTAGGTTGTAGGGGGAAAACTTTTTACACAAATAATTAGTCCTGTGTCTTAAACTTAGGCATGCAAAATTACATCGATCTAGTGCAAGCGGTGATATTTTCAAATTCGGGGTTGAATGGAGGGCGTTAGAAAAAAGTACGTTTTAAACGGAAAACTGGCGATATCTCAGAAACGCGGTGAGAGATATGGCCTATAGGTTGCTATTGATCACTAATAGGAAGTGGCATATTGGCTTTCAGATGACGTGAAAATCATCTACCTTGAATGATCTTGAAGGTCACTGACAACCAGTACGGTCGGCTGTTCTAGCGACAGCTGGGCTTCTTGTTATTGACTCGACCCGCAACCAGGAACAGGGAAACAAGGGGTCTACTATGCACTCTACAACGTCAAATCTACAATTAAGAGTTTTTCCTCGTCTACATTTTTACTATAGCCGCTGCGAATCGCAATAGTAGGCCTAATACAATTATTTACGTGATGACTGCATCACGCGTCTGACTTCAGCTGTCGGCGTAGAACGAATTTGTACATTGGTATATACTGGCTACTTGACAATAACGAAAGGGAAGTGGGATGTGATTGATCGCCGTATACGAATCCAAAGCTCGTTGCTCGATCAATTAATTTTCAGCTGTCCGAGGCATCTTCGACATTCTGTGACCTGGGGCTATGTTAGTCGTAGGGTCAAGTGATCACGAACCTCCCACGCACCGCCCACAGTAGACAATGACACCTCTTTCGCCTTTCATAATATGAACATCTGCAGGTGCTTGCCTTAAGCTGTGGTCACGAATACAATACGAGTTCTCCACGAACCGTATCAACCTAAGACAAGAAGTTAACGCTAAGTCCCAGACAACTTCCCAGTGATATAAAACCTACTCCGCTACTCGAACGAGATTTGTAGGCGCTTGTTATTGTCGTAATTGTGTGGTCACGATCCACCGCTGTACTAACAATAAGCTCACCTTTAATTACTGTGTGTAAGATAAGCCTACATGTCAGGTTATCTCTGTTTAATGTTGACATGATTAGACGCTGTTCTATCATCGGACTGTTGAAAAACAATGCGAACAAGATCGTCAAGCTTTGCTCAAAGCTATGATACGACGTCGGCCTAGCCGCAGTATCGTGCACACAATAAGCATGACCTTGACCTATGGCCTTGAAATTCAAGAAGCTTCTAAAAGTTGTCGAGGTACATGTTAATGCAAAAGTTCAGCAAGCTAAGTGCAACAGTTCATAAGTTAGGCTTATCGTGTTCGCAAAAAATGGCGATGATGCCAAAAGCAATACTGCACCGTCGCTTCCACGGGCAGTAGTAATACACATACTACCGCCCCAATCAGCCACACTAGCCCTATGGTCATTCCCCGTCCGCTGAGGGTAGAAGGCTGAGTTGACCTGTGCTTTTAACAGTGCAAAATAAGCTACAAAGCTTGAGTGCAAAAATGTACAAGTGTAATGCACCGTCTACATCATATGATAACACAACCATCGTATAAACTGGAAAATCATATACATTTGGTAGGCCTATACAGATTAGATTCGCTTTACAAAACATTACTGGCTCAACTGATTGATTTTACATTTTTATTCGAACGTTGAAATATTAATCTCTGCATGTTTGAGCCAGTAGGTATATTTTTTTTATCCAAACATAGCCTATATCACCAACGGTACTGGTTTCTATAGAGCAGACATTACGGGGCAGAACTCGACAACGGAGATATATCATTGCATTATCATGCTAGCACACAAACAGATCCGATCGTCTCTGGAGATGCAAGAAAGCTGTATACAAATCTGTCCAGTTCGGTCCGTACGCGAGTGGACTGGTTGGTCCCAGACTGCCCCGTGATTGAAACTAACTGCTATACAGGGAAGAAAGATGCCGGTATAACAGACTGGACGCCCGACTGCGGTGTGGTCTGTATGGCCCACGGTGTTTAGGGACCCGGCCGCAGCGTCCTCACAATCGCAAACGACTAAAATACGTTTACAAGACTGCAAAAATAACCTGTAAAAGGAAAGCAAGACAGAATTCGCAGGAGAAATCTTGCGGAGTGACAAGAGGATTGAACACACAGCACGAGCACGGTGTCTCGATGTAATGCGCAAGTCACGGTCACAGATGTGACACACAGATGTCGAGTCGATCATCAGCTGCCCGAGGCTATTAGCCGCCAACGCTTATAGCCTTTAGACTATCAGCTGTACAGCAAGTAATGAACTAATTATTAGTCCGTGTAATTTTTGAAGTACTAACTTTATTAACCGGACTGGAATGTGTGTTTTATCATTATACACTGTGTACGAAAAAAGTAACCCCCTAGCCATCGTACAATGAAAATGTCAAATCTAAACGAATTTAAAATTTTGTACGGTTAATCTCCAATGAATTACTAAAGAGATCACCATATTTCGTTTAAAAATATCATTTCTGAGCGGAGTTACGAATTGTTGAACATCGATAACAAAATATCACCGTTACAAATATGGCGTTACATAAGTAAACCTTGCGGTTAATGTACATTTTTGTAACTCCAACAAAAGCAACCGATTCTGGCAACATTCCGTATCAACAATGCATTATTTATTGGCAGTCAAAATGCAAAATTTCACGTAAATCTGCCAAAGCAAACAATAGTTACAGCAACTTTTGTGAGGTCACCCCGAAACACTTCAGTTTCAGGTCATTTGTGTCTGACGTAATCCACAAAAACCTGAAACTGAAGTGTTTTGAGGTCACCTCACATAAAACACTGTAACTATTTTTTGCTTTAGCGGATTTAACTGAAATTTGGCACTTTGATTGCCAATGAATGGCGCATTATTAATGCACAATTTTGCTAAAATCCGGCGTTTTTTGTTAAAGTTACAAAATTGTATAGTAACCGCAGGGTTTACTTACGTAACGCCATATTGGTAACGAAGATATTTTGTTATCGATATTCAACAATTAATAACTGCGCTCTAAAATAATATTTTTAAACAAAATTTGGTGATCTTTTTTGTAATTGATTGGGAAATAATCGTACGAAATTTTATTCAAATTTGTTTAGATTTGACATTTTTATTTACGATGTCTAGGGGGTTACTTTTTCTGACACAGTGTAGATATTATTCATTTTTACGTTAGGCTGTATAGGCCTACTGTATTGTTAATCAACCTCTTTTTCTGTAAACTGCATACTTCACACAGGCATATGCAGGGAACCGCGATACATGGCGTCAGCTTTTGCATCACATCAGACTGATCTGCTAGTCTGCTGTAGCCGAAGTGAATTAGGTCCGGTCGTGACGCTTTAAAACCTCGGTGACCGTGCGATTACAAACCGGACTCGCTCTTGCACAGCAACCCTTAATCTGCCACGACGTTTACAGGGCAGTCCGCCCTGTCATGACAACGTCAGACGATCGGAAAGAGACTGTTCCGCGGACAGAAAGTCACGAAAGTCGAGACGGTGCAGTTCCGTGCAGCGAAATGCTGGAGCCGGCTGACGTTGTGGCTGCCTCAGGCGCTCCACTCGTCGACGACGTCGCAGTCGACTGCAACTTCTTCATCTGCGTCAAACTATTGTAACTGCTCGACAATCTCGCCAGCACCAGCCGCTCCTCGTAGTCAAACTGACAGAGAATCTTGTTGTCGCACAGGTAGTAGTGGTCACCGATGCAAAACCTATCAGCCAGTCATCGTCGTTGTCATGTGATTTACGACACTATAAACCACTCAGCACTAGCGTACTGCACGAGCTCAGTGGAAGCGCTAATAAGCAAACAGTTAGTGGCTAAGTTAAAATGCAGTTGTTAAGTTTTCAGCTAGTAACTTCAGTTAAGTTCACTTCAGATGAGTGTTTAGTGTTTAGATGAGTGGACCGCTGCAAACATGATATACAGCCGTGCAATGTGCGCTAAACTGAACAGACTATGCCATCGTCTGTGCTGACAAATTTCAACTCGCAACAGAAAAGGTGATATTGAGCCAGCAGAGTAATGCGTAAATACAAAAAAATCAAAAGAGACAGTTTAACAATGAAACTTCGGAGATAACAACTGGATTCAAGCAGAATTAAAGCAACTATTAATTTGTCTTGTAACAACTAGGCCTACAGCTGACATTCCGGCGCGTTCTGCACTGAAATAAAAACGTGTTATCAATAATATACTTAAAAGAACAGCGTACTAAAGTTTTGCCGATAACGACCTGTGATTGCACTGTTGGCAGGCAAAGCACTCCAGATGGTAGACGTTGTCCTTTGCTCTCATCACCATCTCAAACGCTGGAATCATCTTGGAGCAAGCTGAACAGTGACCCGTAGGTCCAAACAGCCTGAACAGTAAACGTAAGCCTGTTTTCTTAGAAATGACGGCAGTCAATAAAAAACTGCGTATAGTATAGTATACTTGACAATATCATAATAATCACCACCATAACTAGAGGCGCTCAGACAGAACAGATCTCCGCCGAGATACCTGGGTTATTTCACAGTATTAAACAGCGACCCTGTTGAAAATTCAGACTCAACATGAAAACCAATGGCAGGTAGAAAATAATAGTTCCGCATAAGCCTATTACAGCACTTACAAATATTGAAAAAAAAACAATTAAAAATCTTTTTTCTTAAATTCTTGCATCTGAATCGTGATTCAGATCGCCACCTTGGGCCATGCTGCACCACCCCCGTCTCGAAGACCGGCTCGTGTGCGTCAGGCGGCTTCAGTGCCGACTGCAAACTATGTCTAACCACTGCTAGGACTAATTTACTGTCGGCTTCTAAGAATCTCGACAACTAAATGGACGGCCGCATACATAAACAGCAGTGGCCACTGGCCAGTAGTGCAGTTACACGGTGTTTCATAAAAGGACCCCTTTTTGTTTTTTTCATAATTCACTCAAATGATGAACAGTTTGCATGAAATTTTTACCAGTTGTAGTTGAATAAATACTGATTCGAAATGTTTTAACAAAACATGGCAATTGATTAAATATTCTTTGCTAGTCGTGATGTAACGCTGACATTATAATGTGACACGAGTACAAACAGGCTAATCCCAATTGATGCTGCCAGCTGCTACTCTGCTTCAATGGTGAAAAATCTGGTTCGTTGGTGTCAAATATTTAGAGTTTTACAGTTGCAGCCACAAAAACGTGCAGAGCGTTCGAATTTACGTGTCTGTGGGGATAGTTGATCTTTCACATGTTCAAGCAAGACAGTGCACTATCACATCCAGCTTGCAAGATGTTGAGTTTTTGGATCACAAGACGCCCGATTTCATGTTTACATGTTGCTCAGTGCTGACACGATAAGCATTTTTCATTAGCAAACTAGACTAAGTTCATCATCGAAGCAGGGTAGCAACTGACAGCACCAGTTGAGACTAGCAAGTTTTTACCCCTGACACATTATGACGTCAGCGATACATCACGACTAACAAAGAATATTTAATCAACTGCCACATTTTGTTCTAATATTTTGAATTAGTATTTCTTCAGCTACAACTGGTAATAATTTCATGTAAATTGCTCATAATTTGAGTAAATTATGAAAAAAAACAAAAAGAGGTCCTTTTTATGAAACACCGTGTAGTTGTACGCACCGCAAATAGTCTCGCCGACAAAGCAGCAAGTTGGCCTTGGTGTAGAGCGTGGATCCAACCTCACCGAGACGGCAGTCGCAACACGAGCATTTCAGACAGTCCTCGTGCCAGTAGCGGTCCAGCGCGCGCAGCAGATAGCGCTCGGAGATCGGCTTCTGACAACCAGCACAGTCCTGTCTCTCAGCACTGCACGATGACGAAGCGGTCGGCGACTGAAGACGACGTTCACTGCTGCTGCCGCTGACCGCTGAACGGTGCCCACCGCCACAATGTACCTGCATCACCAGACAGCTTCTCTTTTTCCAGCGCTCACGCTCGTTCAAGTACCTCAGCTCTGTCTTTCTTAGCTACAACAAACGCAGCAGCAACCCAGATAGGCCTACATCACCAACACATCTACTGCAAGACATTGACAACAACCTACCTACAATATACATAAAAAATTTTTGAATTTCATATCTGGTTAAAAATCACTGTATCGTGTTTATTGTTTCAAATAACTGTGGATATCTTCGCGTAAGATAGTGATACAAGCACTTCAACAAAGTGTTTAACATGTCCCTCAACGATCGACGCTAATCGTTTTCGAAACTGCTCGATCTGCGTAATGCACGTATGAGCCTCACGTTCCTCTTTTAGGCTCTTTGTAGCCTGTATTTACGCGGAGTTAATATTCTGGCGGGCGGAAGAAATGGCCGGCTGTCGTGTTGGCGACGCGCTCATCAGTCCCTGCTGCTGCTGCTGCTGCTGACGCTGACGTGGCTGAGTAGAGACCACGCTTAGAGTCGGTCGGTCATTAATTCTTGTCCGGTTGTCGCACTAAACGGATATGAATGGAGCGACGTGGACCGCCTGCCTGGGCGCTGCATAGACTGCTGTGCCTTGCCTCGCCGGTCATTGTCATGGATACGCGTCGACGTCGTGCGCTGTTCTGTTCTGCACCTACTCAAAATACTTACCGACCGACGACCGACGCCAGTGTGATCGTCGTCGTCGTCGCCGGCGATGCATTTAGCAGGATTATTGTTCATGAGCCGCGCGCCGTACGTCCACTCTCGTTACAGCTAAGTCGACGACTGCTTGCCTAATCACGTCGCCAGCAATGATATACTGGCGTCGTCTCGACTGCGCGTATACAGCAGTGTTCTGTAGCCCGTAGGCCTACTGTTAACGTCGGACGGGAATGGGAGAACGGGAACGTTGGACGCCAAGTCAGCATGACTTTAAGTAGTTAAACGTTAAAAGTTAAAAACGTTAAAAGTTCTTCCGCGCATCCTGTTTTATGACAAATATTATTCAGCAATGGCAACCCTATCTACGATCTTTTATCTACTGTAATCCGTCTGTCCCTGCACGCATATTATAACGAAGTGTGGCAAAAAGATCACGTTTAAACGTGGGAGCGATCTGTCAGTCTGTCTCGCAATGTGACGTCATTGAAAATACCGTTTCCGCTAAAGGTGCCGTCTAAATAAACCTTATTATTACGAAAAACAAAACAACTGTCGAAAAAATTGCAATTAAAAACGTGATAAATTGGAAGCCTAGTTGTGCTTTTTGCCATGTTAAACGTGGCCGTTGCGTGCACTATACGGGAATGTCATTGTCAGCAGCCGTTATCAGCGATAGCGTTATCTCTGCAGCATGCGTTAGCAAAGCAGTAGTGAGCATTTTGAATGAACTTTCTTTACTCCAAATTTGGTTAATAGCGAGTTTTGTGGCTGTTGTTGACAACTTAGGCAGCTACAAGCTAAAAAAAACTACTTTCTGTATTTTTTGTTTTAATTTTGTGTAAAGTTAAGTAAGAATACGAAGAGTGTTATTATTTTTTACGGTAAAGTGGCGACACTATTTAGGCTATGTGGACTATCGGTACATTGCCAGTTGCATATTACCTCTGTAATGTTTCCTACCAAAAATTATAAACGTGCGTTTTAATTTGTTAAAGTTATTTTCCGGAACATTGCTAGGCCTATATCTATTTTTTCACCTAAAATACAGTAGAACGGCTTACTCGATGACGTCATAATTACGTCTGCACTACATAGTAATATCGCAATGTAAAAAAATTACTAAAGTTTTAATAAAATAAATGTTTTCGACAACTCATGCCAAAAATTATAAAAAAAATGTGTTTAAGTTTGCCAAAGATATATCGAAAATATCGTACGTAGACTCTGTGTCCCACCTGTCTAATACAACCGCAACCAGTGTGCCAGTCAAACTAAAAAATAAAGATTAGTTTACAACCAGGCACATAAAACGAACAGGAAAGTAACAGTACGATTGTAAAACTTAGAAATATTAACATTAGGTTATTTTAGATATGTTTAAGTAGCAGGACTTAGCCTATCGTCACAGCCATAAAGCCGCACTGTTTCTGTTACGCTCGCAGCTGCTATACCACCCAGAGAGCCGTGCGAAGTGCACATAATCTGTCTAAGTACACATCTGAATGTACTGAGTAGATGGATGGGTGAGTGGATCATAGATGGTGTACTGTCTACTCACATGTACACGGAGTGTTCGCAGTGCTGGCTAGTGCCCAATTACAGAATCGTCCCCCCAAAAAGTCTCCCCGGCTGACAATTTATTATTATCTACCAGCAAGAATCCGCCCCTATAATAGGAAGACTTTTTATGTGGCCGGCGATATTTTAACAAAGAAGAGACATTAAAACCCCACCGAGGTCAGCCACCTTGCAAAGGCTCCGATGACCCGAAAGATTTCTACAATCTGGAGGATAGGAGCGTACTAAGAGCTGACCAAATACGTGAGAACATTTACTACACGTTACCAGTGCTTTTGTGCTGGTTTCGGCTTCACAGCCGATTACGGCCTCACAGCCGTTATTTACGGCTTCACAGCCGTCTACGGCTTTATAGCCGTTACTTGTAACCTGTGGTTACTTTTGGGGACGTGCATTGGGCCGAACTGATACGGCCTCAGCGCTGGGCAGGTGTAAGAGCCTGTCCACCCCGAAGGCAAGGCAAGGCAAGGCAAGGCAAGGCAAGGAGACATTAAAATACGTTCCATTTAATTCCGTCAATTTCCGTGATTATCTCTGATACGGCGGATTTTTCATGGCGGAGACATTTTAATGTTACACCGGCTCTTCCGTCCGTCGAATGGCGTCTAATGGAGCGAAAATGCGACTCGACGCTCGGCGCGCGTACAAAGCAGCAGCATTAGCCGCGTAAATGGAAGCAAATTGGTGGACAGCGGCTTGACTAACGAAGTACGTGGCGTGTAAACGATAAAACAAGCTCTCTGAAGCCGACACCGCAATCTCCACCCTCTGGCGTCTGCCTGCTGCTAAGTGCTTTATGGCGCGCGCGTTTCCTGGCTGATTGCGATGCCCGACGGCAACACGCTCCTCGAAATCTTCGAATAATCCCACGTGCTGACTGCTTAGCAATACTCCTTAGCTTTTAATGCCTTGAACAGTCGTCGGCAAATAGTTTCTAAACATATAAACCTAAACTAGTGACTAGCAACTAGTAAACTAGCATTTGGTATGTGTCGAAGATTGCCATGTTTTATTGTTAGCTGTCTTGTCCATACAAGAATCACGATAGGTCCTGTTGTATTTGTATAGTTCCATGTCCAAAAAGTCATCAAAATCCGTTTATCATGTTTTGTTTCTTATATAACTAGAAAGCAGTCAGAGCCCGCACATCTCCGCCAAGGCCATGTTGTTCGCTAAGTGGCAGCATCATCTTCGGTTTCGCGGCGGTTTGCCTTATGCCCCACTGAAAGCAATGGTAACGAAAATTTTAAAGTGATCCAGAATCCAGTATTCCTTCCGGATCACCCTCAAAATTGAATCACTGGTAGTTTTTGCCATTCCTGACATGCCCTCTAAATTTCAGAAAGATCCTTCCAGAACTTTTTGAGTTATCTTGCTAACACACAGATAGACAACAAACAAACAAACAAAGTCTGGCAAAAACATAACCTCTTTGGCGGAGGTAATTAATTTTTACACACGCACACATAGACAGACCACAAGCAACCTAACCAACGCTCAGCGTAAGTAATAAACACACGACTTATTCCCGCGCTACGCACTACCGAAAGGTTGGAATATTGTGCTACAGCAAATGTCTGTCCATCTATCTTCAATTTCTCGAGCTGTATGAAAACGGCTGAAAAAAGATAAAACTAGCTTCTGTAGATGAGGTTATCTTCGGTATGTATAGGGCCTACATGTCGCTTATTAATTTTTTTCCCTAAGACTCTGGTTTAGCTGTAATTCGGTTTTTTTCGTTTCGTCACTCTGCAGGTGTGAACATAACAAAAATCTCACAACCAATACCGTGTCAGACGATGCTAGGATAACTAATAACGGTTGGGCCTATAAGTAATCGTAGTAGCTGCAAGCAACGACGCTTGCTAGCCGCTTCATCGAACAAACTTCATTGCAGTTGAGACATTAACGAAAAAGTTACATGTACTGTTAAATTCGTTTCGAACATTCTCACTGCATGTAAAGTGTTTAGTAATCTATTATAATCACAGTTAGCTAGATATGTGAAAAGAATCACTTTGTTATCTATTAGCAATGCTGTACAATCTTTGGAAACACAAATGTTTTGCAGAACTGCAGCGCAATAGTCACTACAGATGTAATTCAATTACAGGGTAATCTGTGATCAATACCGCAAAATGCACGTGCTTTACTGAACTAGTGAGGCTTGAAAGACGTCGTTACATTATGTTATTTTACACGCCATTTTTAAAATAACGAAGAAGACAACTAACTTACCTAATGTAGTATGATAGGTTGCTCGTAGAACTGGCTGGCTCACTGATGTAGAATGACGTATCACAGTTGCTGCTGCTGCAGCTGCTGCTGCTGACGACGGTGCCTGACGTCACACGTGTGACGTCATAAGTGACGACACTGGCTAACGATTACGTCAAGAGCAGGAAAAAGCTCGCTTCGACGTATAGTAAGTTAAGTGTCCACGCGACGCGGCCTATACGCACACGTACGGACGTATCGTACAGTGACTGCGGTTGTGGCGGTGGTCGTACGTGTTACAGCTGGCCGGACGGACGTGCAGAGTGATTACAGCACAGCGGCAAGTCGCCGAAGCGGATGCGGGCGTCGGGATGCAGAGCGCTGAGTACTCGTACGTCATCGCTCAACACGAATTCGATCGCTCACTGACAAGTTTGACTGACAGGCGCTTTGACCGACACCGTCCACCAGCCAGCCTGCCCGCATTAGTCCACTTCAGCCATTCTTTCTAATATATCTCAATATATCGCTATGTTTGAAGTCTTTCTTTAGAAGTTTCGTATGTTTTTTAATCTGCGCGTATTTATGCAAAAATGGCTGCGTCTTTCGTAAGAAATTTTAAGTGAAATAATGTACTAGTATATTAGCTGCTCTTGTATAGGAGCAGTATTAATATTGCTGTGCGTTTTGAACACGGCTTTTTCTGCTCTTTACGTTAAGACCTCGTAAAGCTTTCATGGAATTACTAAAACACCACTTTGAGGAGCCACGGTCTTTTCAAAAATTTGGCTACATTGAGTTGTTGCCGGTAAGTGAGATAACTTTAGATTGGAGCCTGATTAACAGTCAATATTAATTTGGCGTTGCTAATGGCCAAATGACACCTACATGAGTAACATGACAACGCCGACGCGACTCGGCGACTGTAGGCGACTGTCGCGAACAGTCGAGTCTCGTCGGGGTCGTACGGATGTTACATATAGTTGGCATAGATAGTTTGATGTTTGCTTGGCGTGCTATACACTGACCTATTTTTTTCTGAACAAGAAGTATAGCCAGTGGCGTCATTTCAGTAAATCATTGGGGGTCTCAGTAATTTTGGGGATCTTAGTCTATGTAACATATTGTTTGTGCAGCAGTAACACTGTTTCAAAGGCACGATTTACATAGAAAAAATTAAAACCATAAATCCTTCAGGTCCATAGACCCCTCCAGCCCCTCTCCCCTAAATAAGGTCCCTGGAAGTAGCGTCGAGTAAATGTTTAAGATACAAAAATTTTAGCATGGATTGCGCAAAATGTCGTTTGCTTGTTTGTCTGGTCAAATTTACAACGTAAGTTTACTAGTAAAAACTATGTATAGTAGCCTACAGTACATCGTGTGGTAGGTACAGCGCACAGTGGCGCGCAATGCAGTGTACGGCCAGTCGTCATCGTCGTTCAGTGCAGTGCTACTGTCCAGGACTCTATGTACTGTCTCTCTGTTTCCTCATCCCCATCTCCCTCCACTCCTCCCCGTCCAGCGACGGTGACCGACGGCTCTGCGCCTTATCGCCGAGAAACACCGGCTGTTAATCGCCGTCGTGCATACCCGCTTGTCGCCACCGCCAGACTCCGCATAAGCCGATCGCTAGTCCCGCTCAACTGGCATCGTTATTGATGGCAGCAGCATAAACAACGGCTCAGAGGCTCCCACGCTAGATGGACTGCAGACAAAAGACAGACAGGCGCGCCGAGTAGAGAGAGAGAGATGATTATCCTGACTAATTAAATGCACTTTGCTGCTGCAGGTAGCCTACTGCTAAGAAGTTTTAAACGACTGGGATTATCGGTCTTTATGAACACACCTATAAGACCATTTAGCACTGTTTTCGTTGTCAAGTTCACAGGCTCAAAAAATCACTTGCAGACTGCAGAGTTTAAGGACATATTTTGTTGAAGTACACTTGTAAGTTTCATGGGCGGCGTTTTAGGCCCTAATCAGGTTTTTGAGGTCTGAGGTCCCCATAATTTTTGTCACCTGACAAGCGCAAGACAACATTGGTTATTGTGCGTTTCTCAAAATTTCTGAAGCTAAAAAAGGTTGTATTATAAATTACCAGTTACCACGTGTGTACATTTTTTCAAGGATATTAAGTAAGTAAGTAAGAACGTTAACTGTGATAACGTCGAACGCGCTCGGTGTGTTAGTAGAACGAGAAGTAACAAGAAAACCCAGCTGCCACTAGGGAAGACGCGCGAGAACTTATACAGTTTCTGTTGCAGTGCTGACCTTTAAGATCATGCAAGGTCGATGATTTTTACCTTATCTCAAAAAGCGCATGCCACTTCTTATTAGTGATTAATAGTAGCCTTGGCCCTATCTCTCACCGTTTTCGAGATATGGCCAGTTTTCCGTTAAAATCGCACATTTTTTCTATCTCCCTCCATTCAACCCCAAATTTAAAAATGTTCTTTTTGATCTGCACCCCCAAATTTTGTACGCAAAAAAACCTTGACAAAGAGCTAATTACTCATGTGAAAAGTTTTACCCTACGATCCAACGCTTAGCCACATTACATCCGTGACAAACGGACGGACAGACAGACAGACGGAAGACATGGGCTGTATTTTGCAGCTAATAAAAATTGACAAAATTTAACGGTCAGCAATTTACACTTACCTGTAGCCTGACTGGGTTTTCATTGAGCCACTGGATTGCATAGAGTGTGGTATCTGATTACTTTTACGACTGGCAAGTTAACCTTTTAGGTTTTACAGTCACGTGACTGTGCTCACAGTACACTCGTCTAGCCAGCGATTGCACTGTATGTCTCAGCATCCTGTAGCTGTAGGCTATCCACAGATATTCAGTGTGGTCCAAAAACATTCATTCTTCAGTAGTCACTGACAGTCAAACACTTTGTCCATGCATACATTTTTATATCGAAATATATATGAAGACGGTAAGGTTGTCGTAGCATTATGTTTATCCTAGAGTATAGTGCAGGGTTTGCAAGCTTTAACTTAGCCACGGTAGCCTGCAGATTAAGCTTATATCAGTTCGTAATTTGGATTACAGATGTAGTATGTCGATTAAAAAAGATGATCTGCAAAATGTTATGTTTTCAGACGATTTCTGCACTATGTGCATCGAATTATCGGATCGTATCTTAGCGTTAATTGTAGCGTTCGATATAGCAGCGTCACCATAGCTTGTATAGCACAGAGGTCACTCTGGATACAGTGGCGGATCTAGAAGTTTGGAATATGGGGCGGAAGGGTAGAGGGTGGGTCTGGGGAGGGGCTATGCCCCCTCCGCAGAAAATTTTTGAAAATTTTATCCAAAAATCGTGCATTATGGTGCAAATTTTCCCCTTGTTTCAAGATGCATCCGGTCAATAAGGGGGCGGCCGCCCCCCCTTTGAATCCGCCACTGCTCTGAATCGTTTCCTTTCCGCGGCCGCAAGTCAGACGCTGGCCTTTGGATGTATGTGGTACGGTCGGTCCACTCTGGCCACAGCTAGGCTTCTCGTTTAGCTGTAGGCATTCGCGGCCATTGCATATAACTCTACATTGGCCTAAAGACAGAAAGTGAGCGGTATAGAACCGTATCACGACAACAGTAAGCTGTTAACATGTTCGCTAGATGGCAGAGTCGTACAGTCGAACACTCGTACTCTATGAGGGGCGTTCAGAAAGTTTTGCAAGTCGATATGTTGGACTGAAAAACTTTTCAAAATCTATACACCAATAAAACGCATATTTCTCTCGAACACATATGAGCCTAAAGTGGATGTGACGTCATTGTAATACATGACGACATAGAGCGCTAAACAGAAACGATTTGGTGTGCCAGCGCAAATAGCGTAAAATTATTCGCTGCTGCACGACAAATCTGCAGTCTGCAGCCGGATTTACCAACGTGAGACTCCGAGATACGTGACAAATACGTTCATGAATTTCTCATCGAATTATAAATATTCAATAACAGAAATTTGTGCCGCTCGCAAACTAGAGCGTTTCTATGAATTATACGATGTCACGTAAGGATTTGACGTTGTCAAAAAATTTTAATCAAAAGTTAACCGTTAGTGAGATCCATGATCCGCTGTTTTTGTGAAAGGTTAAACAAATTTTACAACGTACGACCTGAGGAGCCCCGGTGTGCTGGGGCTTAGGAGTCATGCAGATCTCCAAATAAATCTGGCGCTGCAGTCCAGTCCTCAAGTTACAATTACCCAGCAAGCTGTTCGTGGCTCTGGCTTCGTACAATAAATGATCATCCTACATACAGCAGGAACCTGACTCACGGCAAGTATTATCTGTTTCTAAATCTGAACACGTGATGTCCGCTATCCAAACAATTAATGACTCAAGTCTCTGGTGGAAGCATATAGTTGGATCGAGGGACAGATATTAAACGCTTTATGACGTCATAAGTTACGATGACGTCACATCCGCTTTAAGCTTATACAAGTTCGGGCAAAATACGCATGTTATTGGTGTGTAGATATTGAAAAGCTTTTCAGTCCAACATATCGACTTGCAAAATTTTTTGAACGCCCCTCGTAACTTGTAAGCCACCACGCTGCCAGTCTGTCACCACTTAAAAGCCACAGCTAGCCCAGCATATTTGGCTGTCCGTCTATACAAAAGCTAGCTGGGATGCAAGAAAAAACGTGTTGCGTGCCGACAGCCTGGCCTGCAAGGATAGTGGTCGACGAACTACAGAAGAAGCGTACGTGCACACGGTCGCGTCACGTGTCCGGGAGGTGTCAATGAAAACAGGCACCGATACAGCTGCGCCAAGACGTAGCCTATAGAAAACGACTGGGCCTACACTGACGTATATTGTAGCATTACTAGAGAGAAAGTATGGTTATGTGGCAAGTTGAATCAAAATACCAGTACACACGTATATTCAAACTTCATCTACGGCGACTAAAATAAAATGTTGTGAAAATGTTCAGAGGCGTCCATCCCCCCTCAGCGCCAAAAGGCAACCTTTCCTGCTTTCTCAGTGGCGTAGCCAAAAATGTGAAAAATTTGGGATACCTCGATCGTCTCCCTTTCTCTTCATTCCTTTTTCTTTTTTCGTCCCTCTTCGCTTTTTTACGCGCGAAAGCAGCTATGCTATGTCTGTCTGTCCGTCCGTCTGTCCGTCTGTCTCACGGGTGGATCAGGCAAAAACGGTCCAAGCTAGGATCTCCAAATTTTCACCATCGGCTGCCTGGAAGACTCTAGTTTCAGGAACCGTAAAGCTTTTTCGTAAATTCGAAGGGGGTCACCCCGAACGAGGTCGCTAAATGAGAGGGGGG
>Ga0209367_1002404_pt1 | contig 24699 bp, 13 predicted proteins | sample WorMetLIZISLAND2_FD_187412 | JGI IMG/M metagenome (GOLD analysis project Ga0209367, IMG submission 187412) | Marine gutless worms symbiont microbial communities from Max Planck institute for Marine Microbiology, Germany - Olavius geniculatus... ... | reverse complement strand
AAGTCGAAAATCCACTGATCTTAAAGATCCTGAAGGATCACAACCAACTAATTAACAGTGGTAAATCTATAACCTTTTGCTGGATTCCCAGCCATGTGGGTATCCGAGGAAACGAAGATGCTGACATCGCCGCTAAGGCTGGACTTGATGTCGCCATCACCAACATGAGATTTCCAGTTGGAGATTTGTCCGCTTGTGTCAACCAATTGTGTGTTAAAGAATGGCAACAACTGTGGAACCAGTGTACATCTAATAAACTTTACAGTGTGCAACCGGTCGTTGGTCGCAGTGTTAGTTCGTCACTGGGCCGCTACGACTCAGTCCTCATCAACCGTCTTCGAATTGGATATACAAGACTTACAAACTCTTATCTCCTAAAGGGAGAGAGTCAGCCAGTATGTGAAGCTTGCCATTCTCCGCTCACAGTTAAGCACATTTTGGTAGACTGCACCTGTTACAGTGCAGCACGTCAGAGATATTTTGGAGTGGACACACTTAAGGAAGTTTTTAAAAATGTTGCATCTCGCAACATCATTGCTTACGTTAAAGATATCGGTTTATACAATTGTATATAATGTTGTTTTTACATTAGCTTAATAGCCTTGGTCTTAACAAGTATTTTAACTTTGCTTTTAATACATATATTAACTGTTTTTAACTAATTTTAACCATGTATGGCACTGAATGGCTTATTTTGTGCTGATGTGCCGTTAAGAAACTACTCACTCACTCACTCCCTGCCTACCCCCATTGCCATGGCAACTAATTTTGGGACAAAATATAACTCGGCTCCCACAAAAGATAATTGCACGTTGTTTTCACCTATTTTCGGGCCTTGACTATGCAATGGTGTCATGTAAATTTCTTTTCTGAAGACCCATGTTGTCTTGGCAACCAACCATTTTTATTCATAGACAAAGTTGGCTGCAGGCTCACAAGAGCGTCAAACGCTGAAACGCAGCTGCTAGGCTATATAGCATGGCAATGGGACAGATGCCTCATTCCACAGAACGTATTTCTAGTAGTAGTTAAATTCAGTTTTTAGTTTGAATAAGTGAATGAATGAGAGATTCCAGGCATCTTACTAAAAGCTGCATGGCTGCATGTCAAAAGGAAATTGGTGAACTGGTTGAAATGATTTGTTGATAACTGTTTGAACTCCAGCAAATATACAAAATACGAATGCAGTGGTAAGAACGCTACTTGATGTTAACGACCATACCATTGATATTAAGGAGCGATGCAACTGTCAAATTATTTTTGAATACGTAAACTCGTGTTGAGTTTAGCTGTTTAAGTCATGGTCTTCATTTACTGCTGTTGATGTTTGTCATCGACTCAAGACACATCTGTTTACTGTTGCTTTTGAAAACAGTGGTTAACTGTAACGTAGCCAGCGCCTCTGTATCTTTACACACGTTTAGTTTTATGGTGCTTTATAAGTTCGTTTTTAACTCTTTAACTTTAACTTTAGCCATAGATTAGCTCAAGCTATGAAAATACGTAGGTGCTGTGTGCGAATATGTCAGCGGATGGCTGCTTAAGATGTAAGCACTTGGCCGACATATTATTAAAGTTTTATTTTATTTTGTTTTGTCTATTGTTTCTTCGTATGCTCAGTATGTTGAATTGTTGATGCTGTCTGTGATGTGTGATAAATCAGTTTAAGCTGTGAATAAAGCACATACGTGCAAATGGCTGAGTGGACGACCGCATATGTCCACACTGGTGATCATGTGTTCTTTATTTCTTCATTGATGTGTTGTGGCTACAGACAACTGGCGCATGTGACTTCGAAGAGCTGCGAATTGTCGAGGAGGGAGACGACGACGACAACGTGTTGTCTTCACGGACAACAACAACAACAACAATGACGACGATGATGAACTCATTGAGTACAACAACGAACAACGGCATCGGCATGGCAGCACAGCGTCCAGCCAGCAGCAGTGCTCTACTAGACAGCAGTAACACTTGCCTTGTCAACAACCATTCCATCAGTACCCCTGCGTCATTGCTGTACGCCAGCAGTTACGACTCCATCGTCAACAACAATGAGTTCTCCTCATCCTCATCTCGGCCTTGCTAGTAACCAACTACCACCACCTAGTTCAGCTGAAATATTATGATCAATTGTTATTTAATCATCTCTTTTTTAATTAGGCCTTGTTGGTGACTTTTGGTTTGGCCGGTCCAGGCCATTAGGTGGATTTAGGAGGGAAGTGTTTCCCTTTGCTTTGCCTATGCAGTGCATAGCTTCACAGTTAAAGATAAAAGGTAAAGGTCGTCAATTTGTATAGCGCATGGTCGCGAGCATGCGCACGCCTCTAATGCGCTTTCATCACTAACCAGAGCTGCCTGCCGCACGGCCACCGTGTGCAGCCTGCAGACACAGGCTGGCGCAGCGGCCGGTAGGCAACCCCAGTCAGCTGTACCAAAGTCTCCATCTTTCGTAACCCATATAAATGAGTTACTACTCATTTTACCACGGAGGGTAGAAGGCTGAGTCGATTTAGCTGGCAGGCAGGCTTTGCACCAAGATGGTTTACCTGCCCGCCGGCAGTCACCCATCGCAGTACTAACCGGGCCCGGCGTAGAGTAACTCTGTTTCAGCCGAAACGCGTTACCAACTACGCCACGCCACCAACCGGATGCAAGTGTAAACCCAGTATCTATAACTTGGCTGTAACCATCAGACTCACGAGTACATTCTGATATCTAAGCAGCATGCTCTGAGTGATGATTTGGCTGAACTTTAGCTAGAATTTTGTATAATTCTGATGTGCTGTCGGTTTCTGCGTGTGTTACATTAAGCTAAATGCTGACTTGTTTTTTTGCATATCATGAAAACAAGCGAGTGTTTAGCAGCCGACTGTGATGGACGTAAAATTGAGCAATTTTGTGTGTGACATGTATTTGTGGGCGAATCTATTTTGATGAATTTGTCGACATCTGAAGATGAGCGTTCATCATCCCTGTGACTGTTGTTAATGCCAAGTAGTTGATAGCATGGTTGTTACGTATGCATGATGGACTATTTATCTACCGCAAGATTTAGACTGCCGCACGTTGTTGACGATTGCAGCTGTTCTGTGTATGAAATGTCAACTGTCTGATCACTGTGCAACAAAATATACCAGGTGGTTTGTAAAAAGTTAGCTCTTGACTTTCGTACATTCATAACTTCACTACATATTAACCAGTAGCATCAATCATTTCAGAAAATCATCGGGATGGTCTCGGTAATCCTTGGGGGTCTCATTCTATGCAACATACTGTTCTTGCAGCAGTAACACTGTTTCAGTTATACAATTTACAGGGAAAAAATTAAAGTCATAAATACTTGGGGGTCCATAGACCCTTTCAGCCCCGCCCCCCTCTCCTTTCTAAATGATGCCCCTGATAACATATTTTCAGCATATTTTGACTAGCCAAATCTGTGGTAAACGTCAAGATCCTGTCACAACCTAAATACATTGTGAAATCTTATCAGCTACATAGTCTTGTAATTTGATGTGTCGCCGACTTATACAGCAATGCTACGCATTTAGGGTGTAATAGGATCTTTTATAATGATTTATTTGCAGATGTTCCACAGAGTTTTAGAGTTCAAAAAAAGTTAAAAATATTAAGTATTTTGTGCATTTGTGCCAGATACTTTGAGGTGTACTTTTTACTGGACCATTCTGTGTATGTCCTGCTGGGTAAGTGCTATACTGGCGTGTGGTTGTGCAAATTTGTGGTTGAGTTTTAATATTGTCCATGGTGTATTTGTGCCTGTAAATGGTCAAATTCCGTTCTGACTTAATGTGTGACAGTAGAAGTGTTGTATTGGTATTTCGTCTGAATTTGTGCTGTATATGCTATCACCTAACACGGGACGTTCTTAACAGCGATAAATATTTGTTGATGCAGCAGAATTTGTTGTACGGATAAGTGATTAATTGTGCCTGTAAATTTGTAGTTAGTATCTTATTGTAATGGATGTAATATTATCCTTGTCAGTTGCGTTATTATTATTGTATTTATATTAGAACGTAATTTAGTAGTTGGCTGGCTTATTGTAATATCTTGAGTATCGTCTTGTCACTTGTTCTACTACATAGTCAAAGTGACTAGTTTCAGAAACTGCAGAGATATGTCTTGCCACTGCAGTGCTTAAAGGTCCGTGGACGCCAAAATTAACATATACATTTTATCCATTTTCCTGAAAGTGCAGAATTTTCCGATAACTTTGACAGTAATATCGGTGCTCAGCGTTTTGTCAATGCGGAAAAATTTACCTTTGAAGTCATCTACGAAAACGACATAGAAAACGCGTCGCCATGACGGTCTGCGATGACGTCATGAGTTTAGCCTATAGACGTAATGAATATTAATGGCCTAGCCTAGAATGATGATGTCATCGGCTAGGCCGTTAATATTCATGATCTATATGGGCTAGGGTCATGACGTCACCGCAGGCACTGATAGATTAGAATATTTTGCATAACGTAACGTAATGCCGCATTTCGTTTGAATTCACGCATTAATTTCATATATTTATGAAGCTCAAATCAACATATCATATATGCGAGGTTAAATGTCTAATTTAAATCTACAGAAATTGCGCGAGTGAGTTTGACCATGGCCATGGACCTTTAAAACTGCTCACAACATTAAGGGGAAGACCATGACCCTAGGAATGGTGTCATTGGGCCGTACAGCATTCCCTCCGCCATCAAAGATTGGTCTGCGTGTTCGTAATATGCTCCATTGCTACCTGTAAAAAATTGCCATTTGCATAATTTGTAAGTTAGTCATTACAGCCTTGCAGGTTTTGTTCTGTTTTTTTGGTCTGTTAAAAAGCGGTTTGGTTCGTTTGACTTTAGCGTATGTGTCTTCTGCCATTTGTACCTCCGCCTTTAACTTTTACTTCTCTTATGACAATTTCTCGGACACCCAGGAAGTCAGGTGTTATTTGGCTCGCAGTGTAGCAGCTGATGAGGTAGTCAGCATGTTCAGTGGCCTTGTGGCAAGAAGGGGGGCGAGGGTGTTTGAGGATAACAGGGAAGATTATTAGAACTACCATTATGTTAATTACATATGCATGCGTATAATGGAGCTCTTACAATTTTAAGTTTAGCTTGTTTTTTTGTATTTTGTGTTTCTGTAAAGATTAAATTTACTGTTTATTGTAAAGTTTAAACTTACTGTTCCATTATTATGTGTTTGTGTGCGTTCTGCCTGAAAAGGCCATCCCCGAAATGACCTATACTGTGTTGGGTGGGACGTTAAACCCTACTCACTCATTCACTCACTCCATAAATTTTAGCATTAGTGACATTTTAATCATTAAATTTTCTTACTGTTGCAAATTGTTTTCCAAAAGTATCAAATTTGTGGCTGAAAATCCCCCTTTTTGTGAAATTTTGCAGCAAAGTTGGATTCTTGAGCAACCATCGGAAAAATGCAACTTCCTGCCTCCCCCCCTACTTCCCAAGATGCTGCTGGATGTCGTCTTAACGTCACTTTAGGGCATGTTAATATGTCTTACTTTTGCTGCATTATCTACATATATTGCAATATTTTGTCGCTCCCAAGTTTAGCTCTGATGTTATAATTCTATATTTTGAGTTTACTTGTATAACGCATTTATCAGATGGAGAATTCACATATCAGCAGCTTGTTAGTGTTAGAAGTCCTTGCTTCATTATCTTCTGTAGAAGCAGATTATTTATTGTTGTATTAAATATATGTAACTGTGTTATCTTTTTTAACTATTGTCTTGGTAGAGTATACATGAACCGTTCGACCAGTTGTTTCGAAATTTTGTTGGGTGATTCATAAAGTCCTTAACTTTCGCATGTTTGTAACTTTGTCAAATATTCACCGGTTTTCCCAATCATTTTCCTAGCTACATCGGTGGTAAGTGTGAAGTACAAGGGCCATTTTGTATCTGCTATACTTTTTCACTATCTCTGGGCTGTGTGTTGAATCTTGAATTGGATTAGACCTAAATAAAATTTTTGTGCTTCCGGTTGCAGCCTGGCCAAAAGGTAGAGACGGGACGGGAGTATTTTTTGTAATCTTATCTTAAGGCATTCTGTGCAATATCACAAAACAGCTTGACACGTTCACCATTAGAACTGAAATTAAAGTACTAGATGCACACAATTTTGTTTCAGTAAAACTTTGAAATCAAGCGCAAAAGTGCATTGATCAATATTTTCGAGGGGACTAATCAAAAATTTATTAAAGGACGGAGGTTTTCAGGCATGCACGGCAACGGGAAGCGCGGTAATTTATTATGCCTTACTAAGCTGAAAGACGTGCCTTGGTTACTGCAGTGTACTGACGAAAGGCCACCAGACAAAAGCCACTGGGATATGTAATTTTATCTATTTACCAAAACGTATTCAACAAAATTATACACCATGGGCCATAAAAAAACGTGCCACTTTACTTTTGTCTATATCTTCGCCAATTATTGACCGATTTTCAAAATTCTTTCACTGGCACACTCTGCAGACAATTTGCAATATTGTGATTATTATATATCCCACCATACGGTAAATGCACTACCTTGTGAAATATAAATGTAAGCAAAAACTAACAATAACCAAAATTTACGTAAATGAAAAAACGCTTTAGACCCACATTGCGATAAATGATAACTATGACACTAGACTGTTTTATACCCACACAGTCTAGTGTCATACAGAGACCATTCACAGCAATGTTGGTCTGAAGTGTTTTTTTTAAAATTTTACCAAAATGTTTGTTTGTTATTATCATTATGTATGCATATTTCATTGATATTTCGCAAGATAGTGTAGAGATGCATTTATGGTGTATTACGGTGGGATCTATAATAATCACATAGTTAAACGATTATCATTTAAAACCGAATAATGTAACTGAAAACAAAATACTAATACTAATCAAAATGTTTAGCATTTCAGTAGTCACTGACTTTTTCCAGAGCTGTCGAATAAATGTTTATGATTATATCCAAATGGCTTTATGTCGGTGGCTTTTTGTCTGTTGGTTTTTTTGTCCGGGATTCAGTTACTGCAGCCAGAATGCTGAGTTATGGAGAGCTAGTGTCATTTGGCCGTGCCATCTGCCTATTTATATCATTCATCATTGAATGTGATTACGTCGGCGTAGCATAATAGAGCTCTGGCGTCTGGCTTGCATCAGCTCTGTCGTCGTCTGTATTTTACTGGATGCCACGACTTTACACGAGTAATTTAACAAGCGACCATATTGAAATGTGTAATGTTGTATTTGTATTTTATCAAATAAAATTTATGCCAATTTTGCTTTTATTTTTGTTAATTCTTGAGAGAGGCAGGCAGCAAAGCCCTCTCCCCACCATCTATAGGGTCTGGGTGTGTGCTGTAAGCTCCTTCTGCTGTGTCTGGGACGGAACCCCGCCGCAAATACATAGGCCTACATGAAAAAGCCCAACAATGCGTTTAGTGGGAATAAATTTGGTTAGTTTCGCTACATAAACTTGTTACATTTACAACTGGTTGCTGCACTGCTTCTCTGGTTTGTAAGTTTAACTAATGGGGAAAAAAAGTTTAATAAAAGGTATAGTTTAATCGAAAAACATTACTTATTAACTAGGAAGTGTAACTATAAACATTTAGCGGATTGTAAACATTCTCACCTTTAACATTGTTTATATTAAGTCACGCTTCAAGTGTGGTGATGACGAGAACAGTGCTGATATTTTGCACAAGGCAGCATAAAACAGTAGAATACACAGCGGACAGACTAATGAACAGAGATTACGTAAGACAATGCTGATGCTGATTAGTGTGATTTTTGCACTCTGGATTTGGTATTGTATATTTTGGAGCATGTCTGGTTTTGAATGCTCATGCACTGAACTGACGTGCTGAATTGTGGCTGGTCTAATCTGCAGATTCGCAGCAGTGAAAAGTTTTTAAAGTTGAATGTTTAGTTATAGAATACACGATACCAGTGGCGTAGCCAGAAATATCAATAATTTTGGGGGGCATCGTCTCACTTTCCTTTCCCTCCCTTTTTCCCTTTTGTCTCTTTCATTTCCACCCCTCCACTTTTTACCCTACATCCCTTCCCGTGCCTCCCCTTTTCCTCTTCCCTCCCTTCCCTTAGAAGTAGGACCCACTAAAATCCAGGTAGGGAGTATGAGGGAGCGCTCTGAGCTCCCCCATTGGTGTCTGGGGCAAAGCCCCAGCCGAAATCGAATTTGGTGTATTTGTGCTTTAAAAGATGAGATCTGGTGGCAACAATTTTAATTATTTTCCCGAAAATAAACAGACTAAATTGGCAAATTTTGTGCAGTTTATACGTATGCTTATGTTTTGTCTGAAGGATTGGGCGCCTGGACCCCCTGGCCCACCCCTCACTTGTCTACGCCAGTGTACGATACGGCATTTTTTCGCACACATGCGTGATGGCTGCAGCTGGCAGCAACTTCACATTCAAAATTGCGGCCAAACCACTGCGGATAAAAAACATGGTTACTACTGATAGCCTATAAAAACTTGTCATCGCTGATCTTATTTGACGTACAATACTGCATGATTGGCATAACAGAGTGCGTAATGACCCTTCAAGGTCATATCCAAAACCGATGATTTTTATGTCATCTGAAACGGTTTATGCGGCTTAATTCATATTAGTTATCAATAGCAATCTTGGCTTTATCGCTAGTGGCAATTTTTTTACCAGTATACCAGTTGCTTTCGGACTTCGAGATGACAATTGCGTTACTTATTTATACTTCAGAGCACCTGCCGGAAGTTTATCTTATGATAAACACGGGGCGTGGCCAGAAGTGTTTGTTGACAAAATGACAAAATTGTTGACATTATTATTGAGTTTAATGAAAAATTATCGTCATTCGTGAAAATTCTGAAACTTATGATTTGCCGCTGATGAGCTCAATTAGATACAGCCGTCTGCCGTCGCACGTACCTCCGCGGAAGTACAAATTTCAAGCGCTGGAAGGCCCGGGGTATTTTACGTACGATGCTCAGCCGGGCAAGTACTCGTCGATGTTTAGCTACAGCAGAATGTCGTCGGCCGACTGCACGGCGGCGCCCTCTGACGGCGGCAGCTCGACGACTGTCGTCTGCGTTGAGGCTCCAGCGGTCCATGAACAGATCGGAGTCTACGGAGATCAGAGCCACCCGGGCGCTTATACTGGAGGTCTGATTATTCTGCCGATCGTAGGCGGTGCTGAATGTATACTTTTTAATTTTTATTTTGTAACATTTTAATGCATAATAAAGCAGTATGGAGCCACCTAGCCAACACCTAGTGCCGCTCATAGGTCTGCTGTGCACCCTCTTGCTGTTTCAACCCCAGAATTGGTCCTACAGCATATTCCAGCAAAAGCAGATCATTTGCGTCTGTCATAATTGTATAGTTTAGTAGACATGCCAGAGAGTTTCTACCTGTGTTTTATAATTTTCTTTATTTCAAGCTGTCGCATCAAAATGCTTAGTGCCTACGTTGTAGATTCTGTTTACATTTGGAAAACGAGAAGTTTTAGCTGATAAGGTTAGGTTTTGAGAGAGGGTTAGGAGTGGTTAGTGTGTGTTTTATACAGCAATAGATAAATGTTTCAAGCACATTGGTTTTAACCATATTTATTTATTTGAAAGATTCTGTAATGTATAAAACAGCTATGGACATCATCATGCAAAAATTTTGAAAAATATGCAGCAGCAGTTTTTTTAAGGATTTACTGAGTTTCAGTTTGTTTATGTGTGTTGTGTGGATGCATACAGCTCAGGCAGAGTCATGGATATCACGGGTTCTTATAGTCATTGCTTCAGTTGTTTGTTACTTACTGTTTGTTCTCACACTTCCGATGTCGCTGTGTGTAACTTTGAAGGTTTGTTCGTATTCAGTATTTGGCTGCAAACTTATGTACTCAGTTAATGCTTAGTATCCTTGGTTCTGCATTTACTTTTATCTCTCTCTCGGTACTTAACTTTTTTGGTGCAACTTGTAAGGTTTTCGAACTCCTTCAGAAAGCCCCTTTGCCAGTTGTTTTTATATTTTTTCATTAACTAAATTTTATTTTGCATTCAACTTTAGTATTTGATTTCATATGTCATCAGTCTTAAACTTTGATTTTGCTTATCTTATCAGCCATCAGTCCATATTCCATTATTGAATGAAATGGCTTGGTCTGTGGTGAACTACGGATGTGCCACATCTCGTATCCTACTTCTTAGTACCATAACTGTACAGCACCTATGCAGTGATACTTAACTGTTTTTGTTATTTGTTTTGCTTTGTATTATGTGCATTATACATTTTGTTATTTGTTTTGCACATAGGTAGTGCAGACGTTTGAGCGAATCGTGGTGTTTCGACTCGGTCGTCTGTTAGATTCTAAAGGACCAGGTACTTGATTGCCATCCATATAGTTTCTTCTAATTCAAGAGATGAGCGCTGTTTTATTCTTTTTGTTAGTTCATCATCTTTCTTTGCCTAACCTGTAATAACTCGGTGAAACTGTAAAAGTTGTTTACAGCAGTTAAAACAGAGGTCGAAATGTCGAAAAGAAGTATTAGCAATGTGTGACCTGCCAAACAGCACTGTTCTAATATTTTTGTGAGCGTATCGACACCTGGTAGCGATTGTAGGTGAAACTCACTCAGCTGGCGCAGTCTGCAGCTCTCAGCTGAATTATTTAAATATAGCAAAAATGAAACACGCCAGCACATTGTGCCACGTACAAATGCACGAACGGATATATAACTGGGTTTTTTGTGAAGTATTTGTTGTCAGAAACTGTAACTTTTTATTAGCATGGATCATTTGTTTGCACATACACAGTTTTCATCTGCTGATGCGTCTTCACCTACAGCGTGGCATTTTTCGGCACTGTGCCATTTGCATCGATTGTGCGCTAGTGTACACAGGTTAGAGAGGTTATGTATTGTAGCAGCAGCCAAGGCCAGGTGCTAAAGGGATAAACTTTTGGGTTTGCTGCAGCAGCTTTTTACAGTTTAGGTACCCTTCCTGACATGCAGACAGCATTAGAACACTGTACTGAGTATGATAATGATAAGACATCCATTTGTACATTCGTCATCTATTCATACATTTATTTGTCCATACATATGTTGATTGACTGATAGCTTGCTCTCTGTTATGCTAGGCTATGTTATTGTTCTGCCATGCATTGATCGTTGGGTGACTGTTGATCTACGTACAAAAGCATTTAGTGTTCCACCTCAAATGGTACGTATGAATCACTTTGCATTGTTTTCTGCTGCCTGCTATGGCAACTACAGGGTGTGGCAAAAAAGCAGCCCCCTAAAGTTTTTCACCATTTTCTCAACAACCGGTTGTCATTTTAATCTGAAATTTTACACATTTATTTTTTGAAATGCTTTATGGCTAACTGAAAGCAAAATGTGATTTTATTGAAAAATGATGAAGTTGTAAATTTTTTAACATGATTGCCTACGGATTTTTTTCAGCATTAAAAATGTTTAAACTACAACACCAGTTTAGTAACATCGTTGAAACAACACAGTTGGCTAATGATCAGATGCCAGAATTTCATTGTCACTGTGAATGTTCAAAGTGTCCACTGCTAGCTTTAAGCTCCAATGAAAGCCTTCAGTCGATTAATTTGAGAAGTCTTTCATAGCCTTGTCGATCAGTCCTTGTGGCAAGTTGCCCCAAATAACCTAAAGCACTTTCTTGAGTTCAGTGATTGTTATCGGCTTTGTTTTAAGTTTGCGGTAAGCCTCCAACATTGCACCTAACACTTGATAGTCCATTGGGTTTATATCCGGCGAATATGGATGCCACTAGTGCTGCGTGCTGCGTATGCTGGCGCGCCATCCTGATAGAAGATGAATCTGGTGGGCAGCTGGTGATTGCTTTAAAAGAATGATAATTTAGTGATAACTTATAAACAAAATAAATTACTGTTTATGAAAACGTGACATCATTGACAGTAAGTGGTAACCGGTATTTGAGTATTAAATAGCATTTTATCTTGAACATTTTTAATGCTGAAAAATTGGTAGTCAGTCATGTTAAAAAGTCTAGAACTTCGTCATTTTTTCAACAGAACCGCTTTTTCCTCAGCATTTAGATAAAAAACGTTTCAATATATCAATCTGTAAAATTTCGAATTAAAATTCCAAGCAGTTGCTGAGAAAATGGCAAAAAACTTTAGGGCTCTACTTTTTGCTGCATCCTGTAGATTGATTTGAAAACTTCGCTGTTAGTTAATTTTCGTGATAATAAACTTGTTTTGAAATAATGGTTGCACTTTTCATTAAAATGACAGGAGTAGGAGATAACAACGTCTCAGTCATTTCTGACCTTCTGCCAACATCTTGAAATCTGACATTTTGGAAAGTCATATCCTGTCTTTGAAGTAGCTTTGATTGATTGACTCATTTATTGTTATTCAGTTATTCAGTATATTTATTTAGTATATCCAATATCGTGGATTTATTAATTCATTGATTTGTGAATGGATAAAGCAATTTGTCAGTGGCATATTTTGCTAATTATGTTTAGCATTGTTTGCTCACTGCATTCCAGGCTCATTCTGGTAATAACAAAGTGTGCCATTTATGTCTTGACTATTGTGTTTTTTCGGAGTCTCTGTTTTTGATAAACTATGCATTTTTAGTGTGCCTGTATCTTAGAGCTAACACATCGACAGAACTTTTCTCGACTTGTAAAATGTTATTGCTGTTGTTAAGTATCAAAACATTTACCACCATGTAAGGTAGTGTTTATCTCGATGGCCTGGATTCTTCCGATTATTTTGTCATTTCCAATGAAGAGATAAGCAATAGTTTGTGGCTAATTTTTGGCACTGAATGTTCTTTTGTGCTGATTTGAAACTGTTCACTCACTCTCTTACTGTTTCATTGACTATAGGCAATCACAGCGGATGGAGCAACAATTGAAGTGGGTGCTGATGTTTACTTCAGAGTGAAGGATGCTGTTCTGTCAGTTGCTAATGTCCAGGACCTGAACTACGCGACTCGCATCTTGTGTCAGACCTCGCTGCAGAGGCACATCAGCAAGCAGAATCTGTCAGACATCGGATCAGACAATGTCGTTCTCACTGATGCGCTCCTTGTATGCGGCGCATAACATTTGCTTATTTATTTTCAGAACGTTTCCGATATTATTCTGGCAGCTATATACATTAGTGGTGTTATTTTAAGGCATGTTTTGCAACAGCATTTGACCGTTGTTTAATAAAAGATTACTTACTTACTTACTTATGTACAAAACAAAATGAAATGTCAGTTCAGTTGCATTGCTTGAACTGTACAAAGCAAACAAACTGAACTGCATTGCTGTTTATTATAGATTTTCAACATAATTGCTTTAATAATAACAGCTATATACATTATTATGTCACTGCAAACGCATCAAATAAAAATGAACTGTTGATGTTGATGAACTGAGATGAAGGTTCCAATTATCTTCCCGAGTCTGTTTGTCATACTGACATCTAGTGGCGATTAGAAGTCAACATCATCGTTCTGTAGGAGTCAGCAGTCATTGGCGAATTGACATTAATAATAAACGAAAAGTTGTATGAGATTGAGGGTTGTCCTCAAAGGTTTGGGTCTCATCTGAAATGTGTGCAAGTGGAAATTATCACTATGACCAAAACGTAAAAGCGTATATATTTATGTACTTCTTGTGAATAGTGAGATAAAGATACGATATAATTTGTTTGACAGACTTTGCTGACACATATAGATGTTGCTGAATTTGTGTAGTTTATTAGCAAGCTCTCAACTAGCAGTGAATTCGGTGAAGACAAAGTGAATGTGAACTGTGTTTGTTTTCAGTGCGATGTGAATCAAATGGCACAGGCGTGGGGCACGGAGATCGGCAAAATTCAGCTGTGAGTTCCTCTGACTTGCGTTCGTATTTATTCAGGTGCAATGTGTGCGTATACAATTGCACGTAGAGAGGCAGAACCGAAATGAAAGTCACTGAATAAGAAAGTCACATTTTAACTAAGGAGCAAAAGTTATTGCAGCATAGCTTTGAATTCTTTTAGTCATAGTCTGATAACTAGAGATGGTAGAAATCACGGCAAAAATGGCAAAAAAACACAGCAAACTTTTGTGAAAATGGCAAAAATCACGACAAAATCACGGCATTAAATTACGGGCTGAAAGACCATTATACAGTCTATAAAACTCAACATCCAGCATTGACGACCATCATTAGGGCTACATGCACGGGAAGGTTTTCATCTGTGAAACTTTGTCACTGTGGAGCATTGAAATACATATTTTCACAATGATGTCACACTCACATATTGAGCCAGTAGGTAACAAAGCAAACAAACTTTGGTAGCAGAGGGAAGAATAAATATTTTTATGATTTTTGTGTTAAAATTACATGATAAACTTCAACTATGCTGATTAAAGAAAAAACGTTCTTGCAAAAAATGCAAAAGCACAGCATTTTGGCTAAAAACGTGGAAAAAATCACAGCGTTCGATGAAAATCATGGTTTTCATGATTTACACGTTTCTATGACTATTTTTATTATCTCTACTGATAACGCCAATAGGTACTGTATGTTATAGTGGAACTAGCCGATCACTGACAGATGATGTCACCTACAGACGCCATTGCATTGCACTGCAATCTACGGGAAATGCATGTCTTTATCTGGTATTTGAAATTTTTTAGGCCTACTTAATGTCATGTTGTTACAAATCAGATGGCAGGCGATTGCGCATATGCAGTCGTAAAACGTGATGTTGTCGAATCAGGTGAAACTGAAAGATCTGCTGCTGCTCCTACTGTTACGAATACTATTATTACTAGTGATACTATTACTATTAACCACATTATCACTACTAATGTTACTAATACTACTTTTTATACCGTGATGTGATTAACGACAGGTCGACAGTGAAAGTGCACACGCAGCCCAAGTCGCCGAAGGATCATGCTTGCGACGTCGTAAATTATCTGAGCTCTGTACTTTTTCCTCCTGGCATCTCCAATGCTCCCATTGAACAACTGCAGCAGTTCTACGGAGCCGCCGTTGCCAACAGGATGGTCAGCGCTAATGACATCGAACGAAGAAACCTGACGACAAACTCGAACAGTGGTCTGTAATAGCATTGCATTTTTGTGTAAGCTCATGTTAAACTATGGTCTGGAGCAGGATTAGTGAGTATTAAGTGAACTTATGCACTACAGACAGTTATTTAACACGTTTATTCTATGCTGGCTGACAGTTGTTTGTTTGTTCACACTTGACTGCACCTATGGGTTATTGGCAGGTTATCCCACTGCAGACAGTGTGGTATAGATGGGCAGTCCAAGGGCCAGCATGCAAAACTGAATAAGGCAAAGTGTCACCTCTGGTTTGGATGCTTTTTAAATCATCCAGCCACGAAACGAATTGAGTATATTCCAAAGACCCACAAGGGGTGACACTTTGCCTTATTCAGTTTTGACTTGGCACATCACTTATACAACAGCTTGTTGCTATCGCACAAGCCGTGATCGAAATTGTTCGTGTCACCCTATGCGATGTGCCAAGTCAATGGGATAGCCAAAAATTCAACCCCCACTGCTCCCACATTTTCAACCGATCTTTCTGAAACTCAAAACCAAGAAAGATATCCGGGATACGACCCTGCATGCAAAATTTAGTCGATGTGGTACGACGGGAAGGGGGTATGCAAAAATGGTGAATTTTTGACTTACTTTTGGTTTTTTCTTTTTTTGTACTCTTCGTGTCATGTCCAGATCACACCATAGGACCTATCACGACCAATGAGGGCTCAAAACGTGTCTTTCTGCACATTTGGTGAACTTTGGTCCACTAACACCAGAGATTATGTGGCTCATGTTTACCCACCCTAGGTCGACAGTGAGCGTTCTGCGTGTGCTAATGCATTTGAGTGCGGGCCACGTGACTTTGCTACGGGGGGAATTTCAACACTTTGAATTTTTCCCCCAATTGGACTTAGGGTGCCAGGCGGACTCACGTTTGGCCTTGCCCCAAATTTTAAGTTTATTATTCTAATTTAGGTTTTTTTGTCAGTTTGTTTGGTGACTTTTTGCTTTTTTTGTCTGCACCGACGGAAGTGATTGATTGCCTGTAGTGACCATTCATGAAATGATCTATAATGTTTGAAATGGGATGTCAATCTCAACTCACTCCTTTACTCATTTGCCATTTTTTCACATCTTAGCTGCGTTGGAGCATTCTGTGAACTGTCACATGTTTGAGTGTTTTATTGACATCTAAAGCACGCACAAAAACTCTCATAACAGTGATACAGTAACAAACACGAAGGTTGTTGTTCTTGCGACAGACACGGAAGCTGCCGAGCCAGCTGGCGGCAGTCAACTGATGTGTCCTGAGGACTTGATCAGCAAGATTCAGCCTCTGCTCAGTCAGACTTTGGTTCGAGAGTTTGGATGCATCTACAAGTTTGTGGTAGTCGACGACAATGGAGCCGCCATTTACCATTTGGACCTTAAACACGGTACAATATTACTACAGTGTACTAGTACTAGTCTACTACTACTACTACTACTACTAATACTATTACACTGCTACAATACTACTAGTACTACCACTACCACTGCCGCTGCAACTAATAGGACTTTTGATATTGGTAATTCCGTTTTCTTTTTATCGAGTAAACCAAACCCCCAGAACTCTGCATAGTAATGGTAAACTACGAGGGCCATAGGTTTTTATGGATCTCTGTTTCCTTAGCCGTTGGCCAGACACCAGTTAACACTGCCAGTCCATGAATACTGAGCTACTGGATGCCTGTTTACATCCCAGCTTTTGCTGATTCCCGTTAGACCTACCAACAGAGGGACAGTCAGGCTGAGTTTACACTCCGAGGCTGGTTACATACCGAGGTGGTTTACCAGTGGAAAAAACAGTCACCTATCCTGGTATTAACTGGGCCCAGCAGAGTGTAGCATGTTGACCCTAGACCACGCTGTCACTTTAAATGTGAAGTCACAGTGCAGCACGATAGTGCTGACGTTGTTGTAAGGGCGATGAACGTTAAGTACAGGAAATGGCATTTGGGGGGATCCTGTAACTTCGAAACCCCTTAACCGATTTCGATAAAACTTGGCAAACTTGTAAGGGCTGGTCTGGAATTCAACATGCAATAATATCGCCCCAAAACCATTTTTGCTGTTTTCGAGTTTTGACTCATATCGCACTTACATAGCTTTGTAAACTGTTGAAGATTTTTGCTCTGATTTTAGGTATTGTTGAAGGAAACATACAAAGACGTCATTTGCTTTGTTATAACTATCACAGAGCTACTGAGCATTACTTGCCATATGGGATCTCTGTCACCTGCCACATGACACGGGTAAATGTGCTGTGCCTGAACTCCAGCCAGGTAAGCTGGTACTCGATTTACCTAACCCGGAGGGATGGAAGGCTGAGCTGACTTTGTGTTGTGTATTATTCTAGGGTCGGGTCACGCAGGCACCGGTGAGCCAGCGAATGGCGTGGCAGATGTGACCCTGCATCTGACCTCTGACCTACTTCGTGACCTACTTACTGAGCAAGTGAGTGCATTTAATGCCTACATGGACGGACAGCTGACGGTTGCCGGCGATCTGAGATTGGCACTCAAGTTTGGCGAATTTGTCAAATCTTTGAACCTCACTTCTCCATTGCTGCGTTAGAAGACGTCTCGGAACTTTTAGTCGGGATGCGTTTCTTCTGAGAATTGGGCATTCTAAAGCTGGATTCAAATAATATTAAAGTTTGCAGAGTTTTTACCTTGTCATTTACATTTAACGGAAAGGCCACTGAATTACCATTTGAAGACATGTTTACAATTTAGTATTCACAGATCCTAGATACTTCAAATTTACTGCATAAATTCCACGCATTGCACATTATTTTGCACGTTATAAAAACTTTAAAAGTTAAAAGTTGCATTTTCAGAAAAATCTGCTGGAAGCTTCTGGAAAGCTTTTTTCATGATGCATCCTGCCTGACTTGTTTTCTGATATTCCATTTATTTGGCATTATTTTTCAGGTGAATCATATACGAGGGTCGTTCGATAAATAAGTTTACAAAATAGCACCATTCCATTAATTCTTAAACGAGGAAAAATTCAAAATATACTTTTTGTAGGGAATTTTATTTTGAGTACCAGCTGTGAGTTTTATTACAATGATGTCACTGTGATGTCATTTATACACATTAAATACGGCGATATTGCCACTGAAATCATCCTGTTACGAACAGCATGCCGTTATTTTTTTTGTGCGCAAAAAGACTTAATGCAGATCGGATTCACTCTCAGATGAATCATATGGCGGCACGCTATTACAAAGCTAACAGTAAAGATTTTCTGTAAGAAAATGCTAGATTAGCAAAAATTTGCATCAGCTGCTGTGGTGCAATAAGAGTTTCGTCAGTGATTGGACAGCCGCCAGGATCTTTCTTCATTCAGAAGATTGTTGACAAATGGGAGAAAATATTTAGAAAACTCGGGCAATATGTTGAAAAATGAAACATCGATGTTTAACATTTAAAGAGGTGACATTAGCGTGTTCAGTTTATTTGTTTTACTAGTTTATATGCTGTTTGTCGCTTGCGAGTTATGGTAGATTGCTGGTGGAAAAAATATTACACAAATACACTGTGTTCTATCAACAGGTAGCGTCATAATAATAACGCCATCATCATAAAAATTTGCCGTGTATGTTCAGAGTTAAATTTCTTGCAAAAAGTATATTTTGGATTTTTCCTATTTTAAGAACTAACAGAATGGCGCTATTTTGTAAGCTTATTTATTGAACGACCCTCATATATTTTCCCGGTTTGATGTTTTTATCGATCTCATCATTAGCATTGTTTTTTGACTTGCTGAATTTGTTATTTATGTTGTTTATATTACTGCGTTAATTACATTGTTGTTTTTACATTCTGTGTCATGAAATGCATTCGAAATGTAAAAAATGTAATTGAAGCATTATTGTCGTCATCATAGGCATATTTACCGTTGTTGCCTGAATGGTGCCGTAAACTACTACTAGGTTTATTATATCATAGGCTGAGTAACAATAACTTTTACATAGTCATAATGTAACACTGTTTTGTTTACAGCAACTGTTTTTCGTGCATTACATCGTGTGGTGGTTGTCTCATCTGTATAGCAGAGTTGTTATTGTAAGTGTCAGTATAATTCTGCAATGTGAAGAATTCATTGTTTAGTCTCAGTCTCTTCATCATCATCATCAAGCGTGTGCCCCGAGCTGGAGCGTAGCGGTTTCCACGAGGTGCTTCCAGTGTTCTCGATCCTGGGTGTATTTCCAAGCCGAGTTGAGACCAAGATTATGAGGCTGGAGATCTGCTCCCAGGGTACGTAGCCACGTGTGGCGAGGGCGTCCGGGAGGGTGCTTCCACTCTATGGGCAGACCTCGGATTGACGTTTTGAGTGCTCTGGAGATGTCAAGTGACGCATCCATCCTTGCCACATGATCGAAGAGTCTCTTGCTCTTGTGTAAATATGTGTCACCAGAAAAATTTCTTCTTAAGCATAATTTTGAGGCAGCATTTAGTTAAGATTTACTCGGAAGTTGTGCATTTTAAACATATTGTTAATACACTGTGTTTCATAAAAAAACCGGACCCCTATTGCAGGTCGGCATAAATTTATCAAAATAAGTTTGCCTAAAATGATTTTTCACACAGTGCACTGCCATTCAGTTGCGGTTTCATTGTGCTTGAAAAGTTTGGTGTGGGCTGAGTACCAGCTGCACGGTTTCCATGGCAACAAGAGCGACTTGTTAAGGTCTGGGCTGACTTGGAACAGATGATTGTGGACGAGGCCATTGACCAGTGGAGGAAACGACTCAAAGCCTGCGTCAAGGCCAAAGAACAACATTTTGAACATTTACTATAACTTTAGTTGTATGTGTAGATTGCTTGTACCAACGTTTTTTCGATATTAAAGCCGTTATCTTGAAGTTATAACAAGAAGTTTCAGGGTCCGGTTTTTAGGAAACACAGTGTAGTAATTGTTCACGTGATGCATTGCAAAGTGTTTAGTCATAGTCATTATTCTGTACATAATGTGTGCAAAGCGGTAAGTGTAAACTGTTAATCTTGGTAGTTACGAATCTAACTTATTGCTGTTATCACAATATGTAATGTATTTTGTGTGTGTGTGTTTGTGTATTTATCAATTGTCATTTGTAAGTAAGTAAGTAAGTAACTGCCAAAAAAATTTTTTTGTGTAACTGTTATAGCTTGGTGAATTTATATCAGTTTTACGGCTCCTAGTGATTTTTTGAAAGTTAATAATTGACTTTACGATAAGCTAGTGATTGATTAAATCTTGATTTCAATTAAAAAAGCTAAACATTGTGGTACAAAAACATATATTTTCGTTTGTTAATTTTAATTGGTTATTTAGCTTGTAGTGCTCATATTCTAATTGAATAATGTTCGTCTAGTCCTGTAGACAGATGCGGAAATATTTGTTTTCTCTGGAGAATATGATCATTCCTTGTTAATGATATATCCAGGTGAAATATTGAGTCAATTCTGTGGCTATTTTGGTGATTTGACTTTGATCAAATATTGGTGATTCAATTCGTTTAGTCGTTACAAATCATCGACACTTAGGCCTAATCATGTAATTTATCGTCAATGTACACAACCATAGTTAGTGTATTTCTGGGCAAAAGACAGTGCTGCAGTAGGATGCATATGCTCATTGTACTTGTATAGTGTGATGTCATTTGTACGGTAATTCGGCCTATATTATGCCGTGTCTGTGTGCATGTATGTTTGTATGTTGATCGTGGATTTTGTACTACAAACAAGCGCACAGTTGTAGCAATACTGGTAGTATAGACAGTTTGTATTCAATGTTGTATTGCCCAACTACTTAGACTACTCTGTGGGGGGTCCAAGTAAGCCACCCCATTGGAGATTAAAAAAAAGTCACATGGAGCTAAGGTATGCAAAGTTACATTGACCTTTCTGTTGTTACCGTTATTGGTCAGCAGAGGTTTCAACGTGTTTTACTGTAAGATGTTATTTTTGCCATAGAATTGGCCAAAACAGGTTTATCAGCTGGACTGTTTAAGGTGCAACTTTGAACCCTTGATGTAAAATGCTGGTTTCGTCATTGCTGCTTCCAGGGCAAAGCCTTGTTCAAAAATTGTGATGAAATTTGGTGAACGCCATAACATTCGGCGTTGTGAAGACCAACGCGAGACCTATATTTGTTGCTGAAGCACTTTTTGTAACATTGTGTTTGATTCTAAAGTAAATGAAAGGAGCAGAATTTGAGTCTATCACATATCGCATTTCTTGGTGGATTATGCAAATTTGTATAAAACTTGCAATGATCCTTGTTAGTTAATTGACAGACCGTCGCGTCAAAAATTTATCGAAGCTGCATCTACGATCGGAGAATCTGTTTTGCATATGCCATGTTTCATGCATATCCAGTAATCATTAGCCATGTTTTATATGCCAATTCACGTTTTTTGAGATTCACCTAAATACAGTTGCCAACAGAATATTGCACTTTAGCCTTGCTTTGAAGTAATTTATTTGCCGCATATTTGTGTGAAATATTATGAAAGTTTCGTTAGCAGTACGCCGTGTTTTACTTCAGCGACATTATGTAGTGCCAAAACGTCAAAGAGTGTAATTTACGATCAACATATGTAGCATTGTCATAATTTAACTTTGTTTTCTTTGCAGAGATTGTTGTGAGATTGTTAACCTTAGGCCTACCCGCAAGTTGCACCGGCACCATCCCCTTCCCCTCTATCCCTTGTCTTTCTTTCCCATTTTTTAAAATTTTCTTTCCTTTTCCACTCCTTACCATTGTCATCAAATAATTCAGCTAGAGGTCTAGGGAGCCGGCCACAAACGCATTTTACGTATTTTCCGATCTCAGAAGACATTTTATCTCCACATTTTAGTCCTTTATGTGCAGTGCCACTGTTTTGCTGATATGTCAAGTGAAAAAATCTATCTAATTTAAATCCACCCAATTTTTCGAGGAAGCATCCTGCTTCCATTTTCCAATAGACAACATTCTGAAATTAATGACTGTCCGGAGGATAATAGGGAAGATTATTAGAACTACCATTATTGTTAATTACATATGCACACGTATAATGGAGTTCTTACAATTTTACGTTTAGCTCGTTTTTTGTGTTTCTGTAAAGGTTAAACTTACTGTTCCATTATTATGTGTTTGTGCATTTTGCTTGAAATTACCTGTACTGTGTCAGGCGGGCCGTTACACCCTACTCACTCACTTATTGGAGTAGACGCTCCTGCCAGTTTTTCTCACATCGTGTTGTCCTAGCAAACAGTGCTTAATTTGTGGGGGGGAAATGGTGGTACTGTACTACTGTTAGTCAAGACGCTGGAAGCACCCAGTATCTAGATGCTGAGGTGTCGACGGGAGAGGAATGGGAATGGGAGGGGGTGTCACCCTTTCAAGCCGACTAAGGAGTCTGGGGGAGCGTCGTATGTTCCGTCAGCGGGGTAAACGATTTATGGTCCATCATGAGCTTGATAAACGCATCTTGCGTGGCAGTTTGGTAGTTTTTGATATGTTAAACTTCGCAAATGCACAGCATACCGCCGCTGTGACGACAAGAATTGCCGGTGCGTGCGCCGTCTGCCTCCAAACCGAGTGCTGCTATGCTGTACCGGTCAGTAGCGGCACCAGCTAAGCCCTGACAGTTAACCTGTCGTTTGTCTTGTCTTGTTTGCAGTGTTTTAATTGTCTGTTGGGAGTTGAATCCCCCCAACTGTTTTCTCAACCCCCAACACTCAAATGATGTACTGGGGGGATCAGCTGTATACTGTATACATACAACTTACGTCAGAATTTTGGTCGATCGACTCCCGACAGCCGAAAAATTCCACCCTAGCTAATTTTTTGCAATTCAAACACTGCTTGTCTGCGCTCATAATCGCGTATTGTTGTCGGTCGAATGTTACTAACTACAGTGTGTAGCCTAGACTGCGTCTTGGCATATAGGCTGAAAAATGCAGCCTAAGATACTGGCGAACATTTGAGCCTTACGAATTAAATTACAAGATTCAGACGGAAGTGTTTGAGGTTTTGATTATCGGATGCTCAGAGGCTGTCAGAATCGCTGGTGTGCTATCTCGTTTAGAGTCTGTCTCTGTAATAGAGAACAGAGTAAAGTAGACTAAGAGAAAAGTTTTAGAAGATATTCTTAGTGACGTTGTAGGCCTGTTTGAATCGCAAGTAGAATCGCATCAGTCACAGTAATTATTATTGTTGCGGATCTCTTACAAACCCCTTAATTTTTTGCTTGAGTACAATACGTTGATAATAATTTGAGCAGACTATACAAATTCTGTGAAGTTTGTTGAATTGTCGCAGAGATGAGACTAAATTGTTGAGCATGACGCTATGGCTTTCATAAGTCTTTTTGTCACAACTTTATTAAATACTTTCGTTCGCCACAAATAGGCCTATAGTGATCAAGACTAAAGAAAGCTTAATTAAACATGATCAACAAATGAAGAAAATGTCACAAGAAAGCACGATATAAATGTCATAGCAACGGGCCAACGACATATCATTCAACTCTTAGGTGTCCTAAAAACAAACACTGTACTGAGAGTTCTGGCTGTTAATAAACCTTGCCATGTTCCGATTGTTTTTGCAATTTTTTTACCGACGCAACAAGCAACTGCAGTAAAGAAATCATCAGTGATCATCACGTTTCAAACACACATTCGACATTACCTTAGAAATTACTTGAGTTGTGGTGGAATTGTTAAGGCATGCACTAAGCAACAGAACTTTACTGAATGGAACTGAACATCCAGTTTACTTCGGTTCGGTTCTGTCGTTTTGTATTTTACGAAATTACTGCTGAGAGAATTATGAATATTTCTATACAGGGCCTTACACAGAGGGGGGGATGGAGACAAACTGTCTCCAATTTAGGTCAGGGGGAAAGCTTCCCCCCTTAGCTTTCCCCACCTGAGCTGGGAAGATTAACTCACAAACGTTTTATCAACTTAGTTGTACTTTTGTGTGGAATTTGTTTATTGTGACAACTGACAATGAAACTGCCAGTACTCAGAGGCTAAGCATTAGCAGCATCTAATATAGGTCTAGAACTAGCAGTCATGTGCAGTGGCGTATTTAAGGGGGGGGGCACGGTGCGATGGCCCCCCTTTGGCCCGACCATGAAAATTTTTTACAGGCGACTTTATATAAAAAGGTGCGTTTTGGCCAAAAATGGGCGAATTTGTGGTTTCCATTGAACATTCAGAAGCAAAAAGTGTTTCAACTTCAGGGGGCTTCGCCCCCCTGAACCCCCGACCAGGGGCTCTGGCCCTGGACCCCGCTGGGGGCTCCGCCCAGACCCCCGTTATAGACTCGCGCTCTACGCGCTCGCCATGCCCCTCCCTTTGCCATATTCTAAATACGCCACTGGTCATGTCAGGTTTTAGCATTCTGTATTGTAAATGTTTACTTTCGAACATATACTTGTGATGTGAACTTAAAGCATTAATACATTATTTTCACAGCTTTTTGCACAAAAAGTAACACTTGCAAAATGAAGTTGTTAATGTGGCTGGTAAACTGTTCACTGTTGATGTTACTTATTACTACTTTGACAACTATAGTCAACTAG
>Ga0209367_1002403_pt1 | contig 24709 bp, 16 predicted proteins | sample WorMetLIZISLAND2_FD_187412 | JGI IMG/M metagenome (GOLD analysis project Ga0209367, IMG submission 187412) | Marine gutless worms symbiont microbial communities from Max Planck institute for Marine Microbiology, Germany - Olavius geniculatus... ... | reverse complement strand
CCGCAATACTGACGATGGCTTAACGCCAGTGATCAATGCAGACTGCAGACATTGGTGAAACGGTGGACTGACGGACGACATAGCGCCTAACGATGGCGGAGGCATAAGACAAGGAACTCACAACATTCGGTTTCGTCTTCTCCCATGGAACAATCGGTTGAGCCATCACAGCGCCATGATTGCGGTATACACGTTCCATCGCGGCATCGGTACTTGTCGCTTGTACATGCTGCACAGAAACATATTAGTTCACTACGTTCATAGCGAGACACGTTGGCGACGTGGTGCAAAGTGTAATTTATACAGCGAGACGTATACAGAAAACAGTATTCATTGAAACATTAACTGGCGTGTGCTTGGTTATTTTATCAAAATTATTTGCCACTGCTTCCGCTTCTTACTCATTCAACAACGACGACGACGACAACAACAACAACAACTACTACTACTACTACTACTGCTACTCCTGGAGTTATATGTTTACGTGGCCGAATTTCTGTAATTCACAAGCTGTGCGACAGATTCACAATAAATGGAAAAAACGACAACATTCCGACATGTCAAGATGTTCTACAGCTTGTTGCACGACTTTTTGTCCAACAATCAGAAATAGATGAAAGTAGTGAAGTTTGAACTTAACAAATCTGGGCGAAATAAAACTCATAATTGAAAACAAGCCTAACAGCCGGGCAAAATGTGAGTTAATAACAACGGTAAAATGACTGATATATTCAAGCAAGAAATCAATCAAGAAAATTTACAGCGCCTTCTACACAGTCCTGAACCACAGCGCTTGACAACTAAAAACACTGAGCCTAAAATATAAAAATATAAAACCAAAGAAAACTGTATGAAAAAATTAAGCCCCTAAGCGCCGCTAAAACGTTTAATGGCGTGTTTACACGATCCAGCAAACGTCCAGCAAACTTCCGGTAAATGTAATACTGGACGTTTGCTGGATCGTGTAAACACCGTATAAGATTGTGTTTAAAAGTTGAGTATTGAGACAAATAATCGAAACGGTTACATACGACAGCGGCGCTCATCGCTGAAGTCCATGCAGTCGACAACTCCATCGCAGCGTTGATACGGCAGCAGACACAGACCATTGTCACAGCTGATGCCTTTCTTGCGCTTACACACTGCACGCACCACACACAGCACGTGCGCCGGTTACCAATCGCTGAAGCCCCGTAAACGGTAAAGCAGAAGAAAGTACGTATTGGTTTTATTTTCTTATAGCGTTCGTATTATTACCAGCATAATTATTCTTGATTAAACCAGATCATATACAACAAAATACGTATACAAGACAAAGCAAAAAATCATACACGCAATACTAAACCATGAACAAGAAATAAGCCTATTATTATATTGTGACCAATCTAATGGGCGACTTCACTTTTTGACTTAAACTTTCGCAGAGCCTTTTCGCTGAGCAAAAGCTAAAGCTGAACGAAGCTGAGGCTCAGCAAAAGTCTCAGCGAAAGTCTAAGTCGAAAAGTGAAGTCGCCCAATGTACTCCTCCCGCGCATGATTTTCTTTTGTATTTTTCTAAGAGCTTTTTCGTTCCTTTCGGCTTGTATTAGAGACCCGGCGTCTATTTAGACTATTTGAGACCCTGGTCTAATATTATACTAATAGTGAATGGCGTCGAGGTCATTATTGGAAATTGTCTGCCCGTCTATTTGGCACCGTTATCGAGATATAGCCATTTGAACTTCTTCCAGGAAGACTCTTCCAGAAAAAGAGGTCGGTCGTCAAGAGGTCGGTCGGTCGTCGGTCGTCAATATAATGCGTCAAAAGAAGTGCACTAAATGAAAAGGGCAAACAGATTATAACCTGCGTTGCATCCGCGTTCGTCGGAAAGATCGACGCAGTCGAAGACGTTATTGCAGACGACGTTTCCAGGAAGACACCTACCAGAGTCACACACCCAACTGCCGGCCGGGCACGTCCCTGCCAACCAACATTGTTACATCGCTTTAACTAACATTATCAGTGATTAGTGTTCATTTTTGATGATAATACTAATACTAATAACAAGCATCAGTCATTTGGCACTAAGGCAATATTGCTGCGACCACGTTATTTTGGAGGATAAAAAGTTGTATTTTGAATACGACATATTCTGCACACCATCCACAGCGACGCAGCACGATAATCTTAGGCGTCGCATGCGTACCTTTCTCCCCCGGAACACGACGTTAATCTTTTGGACAAGTCTCGTAGGCCTATGCTATACAAACGACGCTATTATGTTTTAACTATCTGGATCTCAACTGTCGTTTTTTGACATGCAGTGTACATATGCTTATCGCATGGAATCAACTTTTACAAATTTTTGCTTACTGTACGCAATTCACAGCACTTGTGTTATTATTAAAGATGATAGAATTTTTAGAACTTTTACACTATATCTACAGGGTGCGGCAAAAAATGGACCCCTAAAGTTTTTCGCTGTTTTCTCAGCAACCGTTTAGAATTTTAATTTGAAATTTTACAGATTTATTTCCAAAACCTTCTACATTTAACTGCCGAGTAAAATGTGATTCTGTTGAAAAACGACGAAGTTACAGACTTTTTAACAATGACCCCTACCGATTTTTCAGCATTCAAAAATGTTCCGGCTACAATTCCAATTTAATAACATCGTTGAAACAAAACAGTTAAATAATGATCAGATGCCAGAATTCCATTGTCACTGCGAATGTTCGAAGTGTTCACCGCTAGCTCCAAGCTACAACACCAGCCTCCAGTCGCCTTATTTGAGAAATCTTTTACAGTCTTGTCTATCGGTCCCTGTGGCAGGTTGCCCCAGATAATCTGAAGCACTTCCTTAAGTTTGGCGCTTGTTTTCAGCTTTGTTTTAAGCTTACAGTAAGCCTCCAACATTGCATCCCATACGTGATAGTCCATTGGGTTTATATTCGACGAATTTGGAGGCCATTGGTCTTTTGTGATGATATCTGGAGAGCTGGCCCGCAGCCAGTTCTGTGCTGCTGCGCGCTGTGTGCTGACGCGCCGTCCTGCTGGAAGATGAATCCGGTGGACAGCCGGCGATTGCTTCAAGAGAAGGATAATTTAGTGATAATTTATAAACAATATAAATTGCTGTTTATCAAAACGTCACTGTGACGTCATCGGCAGTAACGTGTAACCAGTTTTTAAAAATTAAATAACATTTTTAGCATGAACATTTCTGAATGCCAAAAAATCGGTAGGCAGTCATGTTAAAAAGTCTATAACTTCGTTGTTTTCCAACAGAATCATATTTTACTTGGCAGTTAGATGTAGAAGGTTTCAGTAAATAGAGCTGGAAAATTTCATATTAAAATCCCAAACGGTTGCCGTGAAAACGGCAAAAAAATTAGGGATCCACTTTTTTCTGCCGCACCCTGTATTGTTGCACTGGGTCAAGTTCTGCTAATAGAGACACAATAATATGATGTGATGATGACGCAGTGAAATATATCATCATCATAATCATTAGTCATGGGCTCAGAGCGCGTTGACGTCCTGACGCCTGCTTCATCATTTTCTGCCAGTTGCTTCGGTCCTGTGCTGGGAGGCTCAGTTTCTGCAAATTTGCTCTTTTGCATCACTCCACAACATCGTCCGTCCACTTTCTGGGTGCAAGACACTCCCACTATTCCTTCCATCCATTTCCCCTGACAGCAATGTTAGTGAAGTACCTGGTACTGCCTTCGGCGTGTTTCGGAAGACCTCCGTTGTAGTGGACGCTGAGCGAGAACTTGGAGTTGGTCGCGAAGATGTTGAAGAGGGCGTGGTTTTAGTTGTTGCAGTTGTCGTCGGAGTGGTCTTCGTTGTTGTAGTGGTCGCTGTTGTCGTTGTCGTGCTCGTATTGGTAGTGGTACTAGTAGACGCCGTCGTCGTTGCTTCATAACAAAACACAACAACAACAGATACACTTTCCATGGTTTCATTGTCTGTCCAATGTTATGCATAACATTGGACAGAGTATAAAATCACCTGAGTGTCCGTGCGTGCGTCCGTCCTTGCGTCCAACTTTTCTGAAGCTATCTTCCTTCCACCTTCCCCTTTCCTTTCCATTCTCCTTCCCCTTTCCCTTCTCCTTTCCCTTCCCCTTTCTCTTCCGCTTCCCCTTCCTTTTACCTTCCGTTTCCCCTTCCCTTTACCTTTCCTTCCCTTTTTTCTTTCCTTTCCCCTTTCTCTTCTCCTTCCCCTATCTTTTGTCCTTTTCCTTTCCCTTCCCCCTCCCCTTTCTCTGTCTTTTTTTCCTTTCCCTTCCCCTTTCCATTTCCACTTCCCTTCCCCTTCTCCTTCCCTTTACCTTCCATTTCTTTTCTCCTTCCCTTTCCTTTCGTTTTCCCCTTCCATTTTCCTTTTTTTCTGTTCCTTCCTTTTCCCTCCCCTTTCTTTTTCTCTATCCCTTCTTCCATCTTTCTGTCCGTGTCCACGCGTCCGTGCGGCCAACATTTAAGCGCCATATCTCCATAACGGTGCAAGACAGACGCATGGTCACCATGGACCACTCATAGTAAGTCGCCCACCGCGAGTCGAATGGTCAGGTGACCGATGACGTCACGTGACCCCAAAAGATCAAGGTTGTGATCCCATTATCTTTGACGCGCCATATCTCCACAACGGTGCCAGATGGACGCATGGTCACATTGTAGCACCCATAGGAAGTCGCCCACCGCGAGTCGAATGGCCATGTGACCTACAACGTCACGTGACCCCAAAAAGTCAAGATCGTAACCCCATTATTTTCGAGGCGCCATATCTCCACAACGGTGCAAGATAGACGCATCATGACGATGGACCTTTTATAGTAAAGCGCTGGTGACGAATCGAATGGTTTCTTGACTGACGATATTTATTGTTTAGTTACAATAATAGAGAAGGATGACTGGATCATTGCTGCTGTACAATTTAAAATTAAACTGTTTGATTTTTCACCAGTCTAAACAGCTCATTGATTATATTTATACGGACATACTGTAAACTATCGAAATGCATTGGACAGACTCCGTGTTCGTATGAACATTATCTTGTTCTACAAGAAGTTAAACTTTTCAAAAACGCAGGCTTACGTTTCATTTCATCAGCTATCAGTCGCCAGTGCCTTTCAGTTTATCGTGCAGCCGACCCAAATTCCCAATAAGTCTCATCACGGGTTTTGCTCGACCGTCCGTCCGTTCGTCTGTCCGTCAGTCGGTCGCTGCCGTTACATGTTCAAACTCAAAAACTGAAACTGAAAGGCGCTGAAAGAATTGGTGTCTATGCCAACTAGGGCGCCACAGTGGCTTAGAATCAGTCAGTCGCTAATTGTCAGCTCAAAAGATCAAAAGTCAGGCGGACGGCCGCAGAATATGCCGGCACTGGGTCGACAGTTTTCTAGCTTCGTGATCAGTCATGCCACCCAACGATGCCCTAAGCGAGTCGTCTTATAGGCTAATGTTTTCGTCGAACAAATCGCTGAACGGACTTACACAAGCAGTCGCCTCGCGAGACGAGCTCAAACTGATTGACACCCCGGGCAGGTGCGCGTATTCTCACAGCGTCAGGCCACGTGTAGATGTAGCATCGAGCCGGGGACCAAGTCATGTCCACGTCCACCGCCACACAATGTCGGTCCACGACGCAGCAAGCCTTGCAGCCCGCCTCCGAGCTACATGACGGCGTGAAGACTGGAGCGCCGCCAAACGAATGAGTGTTCTCTCGCTGTCTCCACGTCGCAGAACAAGCCGCTACACTCAGCAAATTCATGGCAATGGCATCGGTTTATGAATAAATAAAATAAATCTATTTTACTAACAATATACACGGTGTTTCATAAAAGAGACCCTCTTTTGTTTTTTTTCATAATTCACTCAAATGAGGACCAATCTACAAAATTTTTTACCAGTTGTAGCTGAAGAAATACTAATTCGAAATAAACAAAATATGGCAGTTGATTAAATATTCTTTGCTAGTTGAGACGTAATTCTGACTTCATAATGCATCGTGAGTACAAGCTTGCTTGTCTCAACTGGCGCTGTCAGTTGCTACCCTGGTGAACTTAATCTGGTTCCCAAATGAAAAATGCTTATTGTGTCAGCACTGAGCAACATAGAAACATGAAATCAGGCATCTCGTGATCCAAAAACTCAACCGTCTTGCAAGCTCGGTGTCTTAGTGCACTGTCTTGCTCGAACATGTGAAAAACCAACTATCCCCACAGACACATAAATGCGATCGCTTTGCACATTTTTTTGTGGCTGCAACTGTTAAACTTTAAATATTTGTCACCAACAAACCAAATTTTTCACCATCAGAGCAGGGTGGCAACTGACAGCACCAGTTGAAATTAGCAAGTTTGTACCCGTGACACATTATGACGTCAGTGTTACATCACGACTAGCAAAGAATATTTAATAAACTGCTATACTTTGTTACAATATTTTGAATTAATATTTTTTTAGCAACAACTGGTAAAAATTTCATGTACATTGCTCATCATTTAAGTGAATTTATGAAAAAAACAAAAAGGGGTCCCATTTTTTATGAAACACCGTGTACAAAACAAAGCAAAGCAAAAAGAGCATCAAATCCATGTTGACAGAACATCAATGAGAGAATAAACTCCATTCAATGTTTAGAGCTTCTGCTGCATGCGTCGTATAAAATGGTTTTTACGCGCGACAGCATGTAATGCTTCGAGCGTCTTAGCCATCGTCCAGGTGTCCGTCTGTCCGTCTGTCTGTCTGTCCGTCGGTCCGTCCGTCACACTCTTGATCTGTATCAAAACGGTGCAAGCTAAGATGACGAAATCATCACTGTGCGCTGCCATAAAGACTTTAGTTTTGTGACAAAACTTCGTGCCCCTAAGTGAGGGGATTCCCCTTGAACGAGAGCGTCAAAGAGGGGTACCCTCTAAAAAACGTTATTTTGCTGCTATTGGTTCGCCTAGTGTGAAAGCGGTTGCAGATAGGTATAGACATGTTGCTTATCATAACAAGCACTAACCACGGGCTTTTAGTTTTATCAACATCCATGACCTTGAACGACCTTCAACCCCTAAAAGGAAGGTTTTTAACAGATTTTTTGGCATTTTTTGGCTGCAGGGCACATTTCAAGAGTGAATTGCGACGAAATGGCTGGAGATAGACCAATACAACCTGCACATCAAATTTTCAGCATCAAAAATAGATTTTAGTAGTCTAAGTTGCGACGCCGTAGGGTCAAAAAGGTCAGCCCTGCACACGCGAGCGTCAAGGAAGGGTACTTTTCTAAAAATTGTTATTTTAACGATATTGGCTCGTCTAACGTAAAAACAGTTGCAGATAGGCATAGACATGCTGCTTATCATAACAAGCACTGGTAACGAGCTTTTTGGGGTATCTACCTTGATGACTTTAAACGACCTTGAACCCCAAAAATGAGGGGTGTTAGTGGGCGTTAGTGATTTTTTTGGCGATTTTCGGCTGCGGTGCACAGTTCATGGGTTAATTGCGACGAAATGGCTGAAAATAGACCAAGACAATGTGCGATCAGGAACTGCTAAGACTGTCGCGCGTATCATGAGATATACTCAAATTACTTGTATACCAGTTCCTAAGACAGTTAATGCATTTCAATCGGCACAGTTTCATAGTTCCACGACACAAAAATGTTCAACAAAACGTCGAGGCAATTAAAGCATTCTCATTGTAAGATAATCAGCGGTTACTCATAACAGCACTTGGCGCGTCGTCGTCTAGTACCTTAGTAGTGTCCATTGTGGACTTATATAGTAGTAGTAGTTAGTAGCAGTAGTATTCAAGCGTTTCTTGTCTACCTGTCGTTGTCGACGGCTTGGCACTGCTGGTAGACGTAGTAGTGGTCGGTGTAGTCGTAGTTGTAGTTGTAGTGGTCGAGGTTGTCGTAGTGGTGGCGGCACAGCGAGTGACGAGCTCGTAGTGTCGCACGCCGTGCCGGCCGAGGTTCCTGCTGACCCGGCCGACGTTGGACGCGTGGACCCAGCACTGGAGCGGCGTGCTGACCCAGTTCACGTCGACTGCCACGCATCCGGGCACTGAGACGCAGTACGACAGACAGTCCTCCTCGGTGACGACGTTCGTCGCCATCGTCGCGCCGTCCGAGTTGGTGTTCTCGTGGCGCGTCCACACTGGACGGCAATTTCCTATACCAGACGCACCAACACACCCTCACAGACGTTGCTTCAGTGTTTCTACGCCGCTGGTTAGGCGAAAACCGTTTCGAAAATTTTTGTTAGGTGTATCATACGTTATACCACTGATCTATTAGAAATTTGCACAGATACACAAATTATTGCTGGAGGGTCTTGCGATAGGAAGCGAGGCACCGAAAGCGTCAAGATAAGGACACCGAAAGAGTCGAGTAAGCGGAGAATAGAGAGGGCATTTTAGCTTCACACACACGAACACTCTTCCCATTTGACTAGTGCTCTAGTTTTTTCAGACAAAGTGTATACACTTTGTAATTCAACGTACTGGACTGCGCGATCGTCGTTGGCCTAGAAGTTGTTGTTGTTGTAGAAGTGCTTGTTGGCGTGGTTGTCGTCGTTGTCGTCGAGCTTGTAGTAGATGACGACGACGTCGTTGCTAGGCAACACAACGACGACATCAACAACAACACCACCGTTCAACTTTACTGTCGTCAAATGTTTGGTCTGACCGACGCGAGTTATTGTATGAAGATCACATCAAAAAGCCGATCATTTCTATCTCGCAGGAGACAAGAATTAAAGCCGGATAAATATTTGTACGTCTGGAAACATTTAACAGCATGGATTTGAGCGCAAGAATGAATGTTCAAAGTTCAAACTAGCTATAGAGCGTATTGCATGTCAAACCACAAATGTAATTGTGGTACTTAACTACTTACGATAAAATGCCATCAACATTTTGACGATATGACCAAGAGCAAAATAGATAGCCACTAGCTAACAAAAAAACAAGCTGCTGTTATTACTACTACTACTACAATACTACATTACTATGAAGCTCGAAAAATAAATTCACTTAAGCTTATGCCTAATCTTTTATAATTAGGCTACCAAGGAACCATAAGACAGACGCATGTTCAAACGGACGTAATCGTAGTTGAAAAAAAGAAACAGACAGAGTAATGGAAGTTCATTACAGTCTGTTTGTTTTTTAATTTTTTTTTGATTTTCATGTAGCAACATCTTGGATTTAATTTTTGTACAATATTTTGGCATGCGTGTATGTAGGACCTCAAACACGCCAAAATATACACGCCAAATTACGTGCAAATATGTGCAACAATAAACAAGTTATGAGCGTCCCTCATCAACCAAATTTTGCCTGTGGGGTCGTATCCCGGTTATCTTTCTTGGTTTCAAGTTTCATTAAGATCGGTTGAAAAATGTTGTAGCTGTGGGGGGTCGAAATTTCGGCCTTCCCATTGACTTGGCGCATCGCTTATACAACAGCTTGTTGCTATCGCACAAGCCGTAATGCGCTGGATTAAACTGGCAGTTTGAGAACGTACAAGAGCGGGAAGGATCGTGACAGTGTCTGGCCAGGACGCGGTACTGAATGACGTTGTGTATGGGCGCGGTGTAGAGCAGTTTGAATGGATCGTTGTAGACCCAGCAGCGCACTGGCCAATATTTGTAGTCTACCTCGACCGCCACACACCACGCGTTCTTCTCACACACGTTCAAACAGTCTGCTGCCGACCTCACGCCGTCCTTGTACAGCTGGGCGCCGAACGAGTGAACGTTTGTCTTGTTCAACCAGCTCACCTTACAAACTGCAATCGTAAGTACCTGATCCATCAGGTTTATTTCAGACATGAAGCTAAGTCCATAGAACAAATCAATCCCAAAAAAGCTGTGATAATTACGTCGATGCTTGACGCTAAAGCATCGACGTACAACTTAGTAGAACCGGATATAACTCATTTGAATATTTCACCTTGTAGCGACCTTGGCCTGGCCTTATATTCTCGACCTTTAAAACCTAATTAGTTTGTCTGTCTACGAAGCTACACCAACAACAAACGAAGACTTGGTTGAATTCCCTCCTTTGAGTTGTAAGCAATCATGCTAATTAATAACCTTTTTGAAAGTCAAGTTACAAGCATTAGCAATAACAGAGACAGAGAGACTGACCGCGGGCCTGGGCGGCGACCGCAAACAACGCGCATTGACCGACAAGAACTGCGACAAAAAACGTCATCATCATCAATATCATCAGTTGCGTTGACATTTTTGAGTTCGGTCTCGAGTAAAGCGTCGCACTGTGTAGAACGCCGTGTACGCTGCATGCGCTCTACATACATCGTCATCATCATCGTCATCATCATCGCAGAGAGGTTTAGCGTAGCCTAAGCGGCCTGACGATTACTATGTATGCACTATTTCAGTAAAGTGTCAAATAATTAAGTCGGAATATCAATCAAGAAGCAGGTCTCAAAAACGCTGAAACCCTCGAGAGTGACGGTGAAGCGATCAGGCCCATCGAGAGAGTAGGGTAAGGGGGTAAGCTACCCCGGGACCCGCGACGTTTGCGGGGGGGGCGCCGTCACTCAAAAACATTAAAGTACAACAGAATACACCATTTAAAAAAAATTCAAAAAAATTTCCACAGATGGGCCCCGCGAGAATGTTTCCCCGGGCCCCACTGTGGCTCTCGACGGGCCTGGAAGCGGTAATTGCACTGTCTAAAATAAAAAAAATCTGATATTTTCGATTGTAACTTGAAGAAAAATAATCAAATTTTAATATTTTTTAACAAAAATATTACTGGTACAACTGCCCATCAAATGTCAGTTTAATTTTCTATCTCACCCAACGTCTACTCCCGCATTACCTGGAGAAACAGAGGCAACAAAATAGTACATTTTTGTCCACAGCAGTAATATTGTGTAATAAACGTCTTGTTTTTAAAAAAGTATTAGTTTTGTTCTTGAAAAGTTGTGGGCTACCGACCGAAGTCCTATGGCTGGTTTGCACGGTGGTATGTCAGCTAGCTGCATCTCAGGTCAGGACGTCAGGTTGTCCGTTGATAGCATCATCTCTTGCCGATTAACTGCAATACCAAGACTGCTGGCTAGACCCACAAGTCTGACGTATAAGCTGTTCCGAAGTGTCCCGAGTCAAAAATAGAATCTAGCAATTTAGTCTATCAACGGTGTATACAACAGAGAAGACTTACATTATTTGCAAAAATGTCCACGTCGCCGCCCAGGCGTTTGTAGAAAGGCAAGCGAAGCCAAACAACCCAAAACTTACACTGACGTTAGCCTATAGTCTACCAGCTGTTAGAGTGAACTGGCGTCGAAAAGGCGTTCACCGATGACGCATGCACCGGGCGGTTACCGTTTTATACAATGCCCCAGCTCAACAAAAGCCTATAAATGAGTTTCATATAGGGCCTATATATGTGCACGATGCCTGGTACCGCAAGCATACAAAACGCGGTCTTAGGCCCACGGTAGCACCAATGTTCAGAATGAAAAGACTGAAAAAAACAGCCCTATGTGGAGAGTGACACGTCAGTACGCCCAGGCCACTGTGCACTGCACGCGACACGGTAGCGTTAGCGCTCGTTAATCACTGCTATTCGTTCTAGAAAAAAACATCATGTGCAAGTGCATTTTTTGTAGGCTAATTAATTCACAACCGTGAATTACCATTAGGTCTAACCAGTCCTTCAAACCGAATAAACTTGTTAGCTTTACGAAGAAGTGCAGTTAGAAAGCGCTGGAACAGAAATAAAATTAAAAAACGTAGAATAAAAATAGATAAAAAAAGTTGGTATACTTTTATTGTAATGATTTATTATTTGGAATTGATGTAGGCCTATGCGTTTCAACTCTGGCTTTAGAACAAGTCGGAATTACACGTATAGATTTCCTCGTCGGACGTCGCCGAGCCTTCCGAGGTTCGAAAACCTCGTCTGAAGAAATTAGAGGGAATGTACATGCTCATTCAGGCGACTTCCTCGGACGAGGCGATCGGCCAAAAGACGCCCATCGAGGAAATCGGTGCGCGTAGCCACGGTAGTTCAAGCCCTGTGTTAACGGCGACTTCTCTTTCCTCCTATGGGAAAGCCAAAAATTCGACCCGTCACAGAACCAAAACCCCTGACCCGATTCAAATAAAATTTGGCATGGTTGATTACGTCGGCGAGAAGACCCCCAGTGCAAAATTTCAAACAAATTCACATGAGGGGGGCTTCTCCGTAAAAGGGTGAAATATACGCAAAATTTCTATTTATAAATATATATCTTTATTTCAACGCACCTACAGATCAAACCCCTTGAGGGATTTTTACGTGAGATAGCTCAAACGACGTGGCCTCGCGCAAGGTACAAACGGTTCAGGGTTAAAAAAATAAAAATTTAATATTTGACGTATTTATTCAATTTTTAAAAAAAATTACAATGGCGCCTATGGGGAAAATTCAGCAAATCTTTAAACGGCCATAACTCCAGCTGTGTATAAGATAGAGTCGTAATGTTTGGTTCTGCGGTATGGTTTTTGGGGCCAGCCAATCTAATGGTTCATTCAAATTCACCCCCGACCCTCTCTGGTTGCCATGGCAACGAAATATGGGACAAAGTGGGCTATAACTCGACTTACGTAAGAGATATCTGCGAGATTTTTGCGTCTATAGGGGGGTTGTCGGGGTTGGGCCATCAAGTACGGCCAATGAAATGCTACGGCAACCAAATTTAAGACAAAATGGGCTATAACGTGGCTTCTGTAAGAGATATCTGCGAGATATTTGCGCATACAAGGGGGTTTTGAAGTTGGACTATCGAATGCTGCTAATAGAATTTTACCCAGACCGACCCTCGTTGGTATGGCGTCGAAATTTGAGACAAAATAGACTATAACTCGGCATGCGTACGAAATATCACGGAAATCTTTGCACCTAACAGGGAGTTTTGAGGGTCCAGCAAATAAATGTCAGTCAAAGTCTACCACCGCCGACCCTGGTTGCCATGGCAACAAAATTAGTAAAATTTGGACAAAAACTGGCTAGAACTCGGTTTGCATAGTAGTAGTATAAATAGCCCAAAATATCCGTTGCCCGATCTACAGAACCGTGCATGGTCATCATTGACGATCCATAGAAACTCCCGTATAGCAAGTTGAATCATGTCACGTGACCCCAAAAGGTCAAGATCGTGACCGTAAAATATCTGGGGCCAGACATCTCCGTAATTGATCACCTGTAGGAAAAGCGTTTTTAATAATAAAACAGCCAATATAAATGTACAAAAAATCAGTCCATAAACTTTATACGCTTATTAACGGCAACAAATTAGGAATAGCACATCGAAAACAGCAAAAATTACAAAAGGTGATATTATTCAGCAGCACATTGACACACATGGGCACAAAATTTCGTCACAAAAAAACTAAGAGTCCTTGAGGCAGCCGTGCACAGTGAAGATTTCATGATCCTAGCTTGTGCCGTTTTGATACAATCTCAGAGTGTGACGGACGGACAGACGGACGGACGCCTGGACGACGGCTAAGACGCGCGAAGCATTGCTGTCGCACGTAAAATCTACACACGCGCAAACACAAACACAGTGGCAGATTCAATAGGGAAAGGGTGGGGGCGCCCCCACCCTATTAACTGGATGCATTTTAAAACAAGTAAAAATTTGCACGAAAATGCAATATTTTTGCATAAAATTTCCAAAAATTAACCCACTTCCTACCCTTCCGTCCCCGCTATTTCAAATTTCTGGATCCGCCACTGCACAAATACGAAAATCAATAAGCACACAGCTTTGCACGCCTTGTACCGACATGTATGCAGCCTTTTGTCCAATAGCCGCGAATCGTACGTGGCCGCCAATTTTCTAGATATTTATGATGTCCGGTGATCGTGACCTTGACCTTTGACATTTTGAGCTAAATATGCAGTGGCTTGTATCCCTATACCTGGTGGGCGCAGCTTGCGCCCAGTGAAAAATAAAGGGGGGGGAAGTTTTGATAAAGTTGTAAATCAAAACTTCCCCTTATTTTTTACTCCCCCTATTTTTCAATCTGCACTTTTAACGAAAAACCTCCATCAGTATTTTTTACTTCCCCCCTATTTTTCAATGGGCAAACTACACCATTAACAAAACTTTCTCCCTAGAGGGGAAAGAAGCCCAAAATGGAGGGGAAAACTTGAGTCAGAAATTGGGGGAAACCTCACCCAAAACTGGGGGAAAGTTGCGCCCGGTTTTGATTCCAGATTTGGGGGATAGAAGCCACTGTAAATAGAGGCACACCAGTTATTCCTCCTCTGGGCACCGTTCAAATCAGTTTTGGCTTTTCAATGTCTTTCTGTTTTTTAGTTTAAAGTTCGTGGACAGAGACAGACGGCCGAAAGACCTGAAGTGTGGCCGATTATACGGGAGTTCTTATCAATATGCTAACTGATCATGTAGACCCACAAAATACAGAAAAAAAAACAGTTAAAATAACACAAATTACACATAATAAAAATGATACACACACAATCATAACCACAACAGTCATAATATAACAATCAGAATAAAAGTAATACATGCATAGTATTGGTGGCAAATGGCAATATAGCAAAATCAACAATAGCCAAAATGCAATTTTACACTTTTTGTGGCATCGCGTGTTAATAGCAGGCATCCATGCTAAATCAACGCATTGTAGGGTAAAGAAAAGAATCAGGATAAATGCCACTCTTGCTTCTTCGTTTCAAGGTCATTTTCAAGGTCAAAAAGATGAAAAATTGAGCAAAGTAAAAAATTAGGCAAAAAAAAATTTTTATTACTTTTATAACATCTAAATATTTTTGTCAGACAGAGAAACAGAGAAGCAAACTTCATAAGTCATGAACCGCTGTACTTAGCTCGATAAAATTTTGCAATAACGCGCATCTTGACAGCCTTTAACAGGAAACCCAGCTGTCGCTATTATAGCCGACCTTTAAGGTTATCCAAGGTCAATGATTTTCACGATATTTGAAAGCCAATATGCTACTTCGTATTACTGATTAATAGTAACCTAGGCCCTATCTGTCACTGTTTCTGACATACAGCCACTTATAGCTTGAAACTTTCAATTGAAAATTGCGGCCAAACTGGCAAACCACAGTGCGTTATGACCTCTCCTTTTAAGGTCATCCAAGGTCAATGATTTTCATGTCATTTGAAAACCAATATGCGACTTCCTATTAGTGATCAATAGCAACCTAGGCCGTATCTTGCACCGTTTAGCCACAATACATCCGTGAAAGACGGATGGACAGATGACAACTGTGACATAAGCCTACCGTTACACAAGTACAGTCAGCTAAAAATCACTTAAACATCAAACGCAACAAAGTGAAAATAAAGTCACTGTAGAGTTACAGGAATGATCAAATATTAACTAGGTCTGAGGCAATGATAAAAAAAATTAATAGCTGGTAGTTAACTTTGCAAAAACTTACAAGCAATCATCAATCTCAATTAAAAATGAAATACAACTAATATCCACTGTTTATTCAGATATCGATCAGCTCTCAGCGATAAGCTGGATAAAATTAATAATGCCTGTTTTAAGTCAACTTTTGTAGACAGACTCATAATGTTTGCCTTCTCTAAAGACGATCGCTGCTCGTTATTATCCAGCTATGTGGCTTTTCAGCGATCTACTTCAAAAATTTAGTGGTTAAGTTTGTTTTCACTGCTAATATTACGTAATGTTTAATCACATGGGTAAATCGTTATTATGTTACAGACCTACCGTTTTTAATCAGATGTTACTGTGTACTTCAGAGATTTTCAACCGGGGTTCCGCGGAACCTTGCCCAAGGGTTCCACGAGCATCTGCTAAGGGTTCCGTGGCTGGTCAATAAAAAAATAAAAATATAACCTAGCGTGCGAAATTACATCAGACCAAGCCATAGAAGTACTATACACACCAAATGCTTAGTTACATATTAGCGTTTCTAGCCGTCTACTTTTGCATACAGTGTTGAATATTTTTCTTGTTGCTAACAATGTTAGAATATTTGCATTAAACAATAAACACTAACGTATTAGTGCTAGTGTTAATAAATTGTGTGTCCATTTATTGAAAGACTTTCATTTCTTGAATCAATCTGCTTGAAAAATATTAAAAGCTGCGCCCATCAGCGCAACTGACTGGGGGGGGGTCCAGACTCCCTGAACTGTCTGTGGAGGAAAAATGTTAAAAAAATCCAATGACAATTTTTGCGCTGTTGGTGATTGCCTCGTAAGGTGTTTTTAGTTACGGGTGAAATAAAATCGCTAAATAATATTACACTAATACGGTAAAATTAAACACGTCTTTTGCCTGCTGCTTTATCGTTAGCATTTAAGGGTTTTGCCCCAGACTCCCACAGGTTTTCTGCCTCTTGACACTGCTAGGGACATCGGTCCCTAGACATCCTAAAACTTCAACCTCGCCTACGTCGCTGGACTTACGGATCATTGCATAAATGCATGGGATTCCGTGAGTGATCGTTACACTTACGTAGGGTTCTGCTGCAGCAAAAAAGTTGAAAAACACTGGTGTAATTAGTACGAACTATGAAGTCTGCAATGCACCCATGGCCTTTTGTCAAGTAGCTGGCGGATTATAAATTTTCAACATGATATGATATTGCGTCCAACAAATAACAGCTGCGACAGTGTATGCTCAGACGTAGTCATCATATGCAGGTTAACACTACAGTATGTCCTTAGATGTCGCAGATCTTGACATTCGCCTGCGGAAAAACGAAGAAGCCGAAGGTCAAAGGTGGCAGGGTGACCTTTGACCCTGGTTCAAGATGGACAGGTATAAAGGTCGGAAGTTCTGTATCAGTGGGCATCACCAGACGCTGTTTGCCATTCAGAACCATGTACCTACACCACATATGAAAAAGTAAATCACTCAGTGCTACAACAACAACTGCAACCACAACAACTAACAACTACAACAACTGCTTTTGCTACAGCTGCTACTACTACTACTAGTAGTACACTTGAAATCCTGAAATTCTCAAGACTTGCATTTTGCTCTCAAATGTAGATTTTAAAAGTGCTCTTGATTGGACAAGAAAAGCATCCGACTAGTAAAATTTCTGACACAACAATTCCCAAAGTATTCTTTTTGCTGAACTTGAGTAACCTATAATCCGGAATAACAGTGTGTGTGTTTCTTACTTAAAAATGATCGTCCATTTAACCTTTGTCAAATTCTCTGAAGCCATTCATTCATCTTGGCCCAGAGCCAGTAAGGGGTCTTGGTCTTAAAGCCTAAAACCTGCATTAATATGAAATATCGTGGTTTTGCTAAACAACTAACTACGTATGCCTACTTGGACAGAATCCCATCATAAGGAGTGAGCAGGTAGACATCAATTGACTGCTGGTGCAAGGTAGATTTATTGAAGACAAGATGAGATGTGTCCATGGGGCTAACGTTCAATCCGTACACAGTTACTGCTCCAGGCTTGTATTGACCACCCACTCTGCACACAGCAAGTCTACACAAGTAAGCAAAATGCATCTACGCAGCATGCAAAAGACAAACACTACTCAGCCTTTGTTAACCAGCAGTAATAATAATATTAATACTAATAATAATACACATGACTACGTTTAATGTTCATGATGCCGTCATCGTGGCACAGCCATTGCAAGAGTTCACCCGGTTCATCTGACAAATGCAAAAAAAGTCATTTGGCCACCAACTTTTAGACCAAAATGATTGGCTTGAGCCACAGATCCGCCTAAATAGGCAGCCACAGTGTCTACATCCACCACTGCTCATTATCTATTATCATTACTCTGCTAGAAAGCTGATGCTCATTTTACCATGGCATGAAAGATACAAGACTGAGTCAATCTGTTGGCTGGTTAAACACCAAGATGGCTTACCCGCCTGCAGACGCTCATCCTAGTACTAAACAGGTCCAGTGCAGTAAACACTGAGGATGTATTTTTTGTCCTCATCTCTTGACATTTCCTATCGTCGTACCTCGCCACACGTTTGCATTAACGTCATTCAGCCTTACTTTGATATGGGACATGCTGTACGCAGATGATCTGATTATTGCAGCTATCTCGTCAGCCAAACTCAAGAAAAGATTTGGTGAATGGCAGGAGGCTCTGGAAAGAAAAAGCCTTAAAATAAATGCGGACAAAATGGAGACTATGGTGTGTGCAAGAACAACAGAGTCACTCCAGATTACAGATAAAAATGGGAAAGATCTGAAACAAGTGGAAAATTTCAAGTACCTGGGTTCAGTAATCCATGACCAAGAAGGAAATGAGGAAGACATCACAGCTTAATTGCTGCAGCATGAAAAAATGGAAAGAGCTATCAGGAGTGTTATGTGATCGAAGGATGCCCGATGATGTTAAAGGGAAAGTATACAGAACAAAGGTAAGGCCAGTATTGATCTATGGTTCAGAAACATGGACACTGAAAAGGCGTGAAGAAGAACGTTTGGAGAGAACCGAGATGAGAATGCTAAGATGGATTCTTGGCCTTACGTTAAGAGACAAGAAGAGGAATGATGATATCCGTCGCATCCTCGGAGTAGTGTGCATCACGGACAAAGGACGGGAGGCCAGGTTGAGATGGTTTGGGAATGTACAACGCCAAGAAGAGGAGGATTGTGTCAGGAGAATCTTGGAGGCAGACATACGTGGACAACGAAGTAGGGGAAGACAGAAAAAAAGGTGAAGTACAACATGAAGGACTTGCGGGTCGACCTGATGGACGTGGAGAATAGAGCCGAATGGAGACAGAGAACCCGTGTGGCTGACCCCTCACCCGAGGGATCTAAACCAGCCTGAAGGAGAGAGAGAGGCTTACTTTGATATCATCAACTGATCTCTTAGTAATTAATCAGCAACCTGCGACTTGTGACATGTTAAACTTATTGTTCTAATACAAAGAAATTTTGCTGGCTCAGCCATGGTGTGAATTCAGTTAATCAACACAGAGATGCTGCAATATGAAGCCACCAACATAAGACTGGCATAGATGTTATCATCCGTACAATAAAACAGTAAAGTGATTACCTTACCTTACCTTACCTCTGGGGTGGGCAGGCTCTTATACCTGCCCAACGCTGAGGCCGTATCAGCTCAAACCAATGCGCATCTCCGAATGTTACCACAATGTTACAGGTAACGGCTATAAAGCCGTAGACGGCTGTAAAGCTGTAGTCGGCTGTGAAGCCGAAACCAGCACAAAAGCACTGGTAACGTGTAGCAAATCTGCTCTCACAGGTTTGGTCAGCTCTTAGTTAGCTCCTCGCCTCCAGATTTTAGAAATCTTTCAGGTCATCGGTGCAAAGCCCCACCACCATGACAAGGTGGCTGACCATGATGGGGCAGTAAAGTGATTACCATAAAAGAAAATATCTGCTCTGACACATGACCAACTCGTACATTACCTCGTGCAGTGAGCGTATACACGTGTTGTATTCGGAGCACTGCTTAAGTTAACTTGCAACACAATGGTACCAACCAGTTGCCGATACAACAGTGATAGCCAGTAGTCCTGACATTCAAACAAAGAAAAATTAACATGGAAATCATAATGGCATAACTTTCACATCAAATATTTCATCCTGCAGTGCTTGAAGCTAATGACTTGGAGCCAAAAAGGCACCCGTTCTGTTAAAAGCACAGCTCAAAAATTAACTTCCATAGGTTGACCTCTGCTACAGGTGAAAAAACAGGCACAGAGGCCTAAAAGATTCCATCTATGTCAATCAATGAGCTCCCATCCGACATCACCTTTGAACCATCACCCTCAGTCTTCAGACAGCGTCCAAGACCTTTTTGTTCTGTCACTCGCATCTGGACCAACTTACACTTGCCACCCTAGCACTTTACTGACGTCATCCTAAAGGTAACATTCATTATTTAGACCACTGAATCATTCCATGACAATAAAAATGACAATGAATAGGACCAGCACTAGCCTAAAGTAAATTAAGCGAAATTGGTGCGCACACCAAAAAATGCATACGTCAGCTAGGAAACGTTAACCAAAGATGGTATATAACAGGTGTGACTGTGTACCGGGTTTGGGTTCATGTCGATGTCAAGCATTGCATAATTGTATCCGTAGAAAGTTTGTCGCATGACGACACCAACACCCATCTGAGCACTCAAACCAAGCTTATCCAGCCACCTTCAACATGCAACCAATCAACTCACTACATTCCATAGCATGTCCACAGCACACAGCCGTTTCTAGTAATATAATTCCTAATTGTGTAAGCTTATTTACTTACAAAAAAGTGCATTTATAATGTGGTTTTTACATTTACATCCACAGAGTTGTTTGTGGTAAGCCAATTACATAACTGTCCAGTATCATTTTACGAGTCTTTAAGATGCTTTCAAATGGCAAAGATAAAATGTACATCAAAACTTGAGTTGTTGCATAAATATTGTGGTGTCAGTTATCAACTGCCTCACTCATCAAGACTAACTCGAGTCACTTAAACTGAAGCAATTGTTCCAAGCCAAATATATCAGCAGTGATCCTACTGATGCTTACAGGAAGCCAGAGACGAATCTATCTGAGACATTTGCTGTCCCAGAATGCCAAGCGTCACTGGTTTCACCAATCCACGTTGGAAGCTCAGGGTATTTTGAGCCGGCAACTGTTGACTGAACCAAGTCAATTGTGTCCGCAAGACTTTGAAAATGTGCAGGATTCAAATAATCTTTGTACGAAGCTGTATCACCACGAAAGTAATAACTGCCGGAAAAAAACACAAACACATGCAATGCAACAAATTTACACATGAGCATGCCGAGGGCTTGAAGTCGGAAAAAAAGTAACAGTGTGGTAGTATTGCCTTCCACCCATTCCTCCCTTCAAACTAGCGCTATTTTGGCCACTTATCAATGCAAACATCAGCGACCAGTTGCTTAAATCTCGGAATCGGCATGCAAAGCATACCGGTATGTCTTTTCTCAGAAAAAGAAGTGCCGGTATCGTTTCCAGGCCAAACAAAACTATCTTTCAACTTCGTGCCACTTCTAAAACAATATTCTAGGAGGTAGTGTACTACTTCATAAAATATTATTTTTTTAAAAGTTGCAACAACTGATGCACAGCAATGTGCTTCATAAAAACAACCACTTCAATTATTTATTTATTTTTGCTCATAAGACTCCGTAATTCCCTCAAAATCCAGTTCTTATTTCAGTTTTCGTATTCTTAACAGAGAACAGCATTTTGCACAATCTTACGTAAAATTACTCGATTACTGGTATGTCAAAGTTACATCAATGTTTACAAAAAATGTATAAATTATATAAATGCATATAACTAATTATTTTCTAAGTTTGGTCGCTGGAATACATTTTCTACAAAAAATTATTCATAATGATCAACATTTGAGTGGTTGTTGCCATGCATTGGTTGGTGCAATTTTTAAAGAATAATCTTTTACTAGATAGTGCAGCGACACTTTTTAGAAATTTACGTGTGGTGGGTAGTTTTATGATAATTTTGTGGCAAATTTTCTTGCAAAGCATACCGGTATGTCTTTTCTCAGAAAAGATGTGCCGGTATGTTTTCCTGGCGGCCAAAGAAGTGCTGATATGCCCTACTGGTCCACACCATCCCACTTAGAGCCCTGAGCATGCCACGATAAGTGCCACAACTTTCTGCAGATGATAAGTAAGTAAGAGAGAGATCACATACACACAGTGTTCTTGTCCTAAGAAATGACACAGAAATATAAATTGCGGTATCTTCAACATTTCCTAAGGACTAAACACTTTTTGAACCCCTGTATTAAAAAGGGAATTTGGCAATTTACAAAGAAATTTGCCAACAGCATATGTTGCTACATCAAAGATACTCACATTCCACTCATGCTTTCTACAAGCAATCTTCTGTGTTTAATAATCATTATAAGGTAAACTAGCTCTTACAACTGTTCTGAAGTACACACACTTCTGGACATAACCTGCTATTAAAAGTACATTCAACTGCTAAAAGAAATAATTACCAATATCAGCTTGCCGTGCCCGACGTACGAGCGTTGGCGGCTTCATGAACTAAGCACCGGTAACTCTTTCTGTTTTCAGCCTGTTTTACCATTTCGACCAGGCTCCTGTCGCCCCACTGAACGATATCATCGATCCATTGCTTCTTCTGACCACCTTGCCGACGTTTTCCGGGCATGATGCAATATAAACTTACAATATACTTACAATATATACTTACTGGTGAAAAGTGATAGCACGTAAAAACTCTCCAGAACTGTTGGCTACTCTGCACACATTCAAAACTGTGGATTAGTAATACACAACAAATCCTAAGCAGTACATTTTTCTTCAGGCCAAATAATAAACACTGCAACGATATCCTTCGATACCGTTCGGCACACGTCGCTGATGAGCAAACTAGCTCAACTGACGCTACCTGACAGCATCTACAATTGGGCAGTTGATTTCTTTGATAACCATGCCCATTGTACTAGGTTCGCTGGAATCACTTCAGAAGTCGCTGCCATACACGCCAGCGTTATACAAGGATCGGCATTAGGACCAGCATCTTATGTCGTAACAGCGGCCGACCTGCATCCTATTCATGAAGGCAATCGCATTTCTAAGTTTGCTGATGACACTTATCTTATTGTGCCGGGCGTGAACAGCTCCACAAGCGAGAAGGAGATCCTACATTTAGACGACTGGGCGGCCGACAAAAATCTGACACTGAATTGAGTCAAGACTAAAGAACTTGTGTTCACAGCAAGTCCAAAGACAGTTCTGCCGCCACCACAACCCAACATCGAGCGTGTGACCAGTCTGCGAATCCTCGGCGTTGTCGTCAACGACAAGTTGACGGCTGCTGACCACGTCGCCTCTCTGTTGTCGTCGAGTTCCAACTTGCTGTTCGCCATGCGGGTGCTGCGTGCACATGGCACGCCAGCCGCATCACTACACGACGGATTCCACGCCACAGTCGTCTCAAGGCTTCAGTATGCGGCGCCAGCATGGTCGGGGATGTGTTCGGCTGCCGACTGAGCGCGTCTTGAATTTTTTTTTTAAAGTTGCGCTTGTCAACTTTGCATTAAACGAATATACGATGATGATGATCAACTGGTCCAGTCCAACAACAAGTTAAGTGGTTTATAATTCACATCACTGGTTAAATGGTCATCTAGCTTTAAAAATGTTACAGAACTGCCTATGTGCTTATATTTAAGAAATATTAACCAAATAACTTGAAATATACAAAATCAAGACTTAAGCTACAACAAAAAATGTCCCAATATTACAAGTAATTTTCTTTAATAAAATCAATAAACTAACAAAATTCACACAGTCAACGATTAGCAGAAACACAGCTGTATGGAATAAGCAAACACACAAACAACATCGTTATTAAACAAGATGAGGCAAAATTTCTAGTGATGAACCATTCTGATGCTCGGCAAAATGGCTGTGAGAAAGCGTGCAACATTTCTGATCAATGGCAAGACACCTGCAGCGCTTGCATCGCACACCGCTGACAGTTAGCTTTTATTAAAATTATATTAAAAGAAGTAAGCCAAAAATTATCAGTTTAAATCATTGCAACACTAATGTGATTAGAATGCTTACGCCTGAATCATTTTTTGGCCATCTGGGATATAAGTGACTGGAAAAATATCTGGGCCAAACACTCTGCTCTCGCTAAAGCATGGATAGGACTGAAGAACTCGATGAAATGTTACATAATCTTTAGCAATTTGTTCAGCAGACAGCAGAATCTGTCCTGGAATCCCATACACAGATGGTTCTAAAACAACAGTACAAAGTACACGCATATCAGCATGTTGAATTTTGATGCATAGTAAATGAGTGACCCCTTTTCCAACCACACATCTGGCATATAATTCGTCTCTCCTTAACTCCACAGAGAAATCACTTTTCCATAAATACTGTTCCCATCCACAGACTATAAAAAAACTGCCTTTAAGAACCTTGGACTTAGACTGCACTTTTTAGCTGTGGTTATTTTCATAGCTATTTTGCAATGATCTGAGCACAATTAATACACTGTGTAATGTGTATGGTACCGGTTTGTGGTACATCATAGAAAACACTGCCACGCTTACGCCTGAATAATTTCCGCGCCTTCATCATGTGGTGTTTCTGGAATAATATCGGGACCGACAATGAAGCTTTTGCTAAAACACGGATAGGACCGGATGACTTGATAAAATATTACATGGTCTCTGGCTATCTGTTCAGCAGACAAAGCTATCTGACCTATGCCAGAATTGTACTCCGGTTCTGAAACAACAGATAATTACTGCAAATTACGACATTTTAATAACAAAATAAAATACAAATAATTCTCTTACATAAGTAATGTATCAATCAGATATACACTGTGTTCCAAAAAATTATCACATCTTTGCCAAGTTCTGACCAATTTTCAAAACTCTTTCACTGATAGACTCGGGAAAAAATTTGCCACACAAAACTATCTTTCAACTTCGTGCCACTTCTAAAATAATATTCTAAGAGGTAGTGTAATACCTCCCCCACCGAGGTCAGCCACCTTAACGTGGTGGTGGGGCTTTGCTCCGATGACCCGAAAGATTTCTACAATCTGGAGGATAGGAGCGTACTAAGAGCTGACCAAATACGTGAGAACATTTACTACACGTTAACAGTGCTTTTGTGCTGGTTTCGGCTTTATAGCCGACTACGGCTTTATAGCCGTTAC
>Ga0209367_1002401_pt1 | contig 24713 bp, 11 predicted proteins | sample WorMetLIZISLAND2_FD_187412 | JGI IMG/M metagenome (GOLD analysis project Ga0209367, IMG submission 187412) | Marine gutless worms symbiont microbial communities from Max Planck institute for Marine Microbiology, Germany - Olavius geniculatus... ... | reverse complement strand
CCCTCGCACTGATGCGTCGTTGCGACTATCGGGGCACGGCTGCACCTGGCCTGGCCCGGTCGCCCTCCCTTCACACAGCGGCATCGCTACGTCTTTACAGTTTATACGTACATTAAAAAACAATTATCCAGTGATAAAAACCAGATTAAGACTATTGAATTGTCAGTTTCTACAGTTTTCTACAGTTTTCTGGTTAGAAAGAACCGACCGCCATAACATAACATAACATAACATAAATGATATTTCTGTTTTGCAATCAGCGACACCTAAAAATTTAAGATCGGCATTTTTTTTACCTGTCTAGCTGCCACGACGCCACTGGTTGCGATTACTACAATGCAATCTGTAATGGTTTTTCGACTCAAACCTGCAGTTGAAAAATGGATCATCTACACACAAACCAGTTTTCCACAGCATTGCTGAAAGAAATGCTTTAGTTCAAAACTGGCTCATGTGCAGATGAATCACTTTTGTAGTAAAAAAAGTTAGTCCAATAGTGGATCGCACACTAAAATTGTTAACTTCAGCATTATTTTACCACAAAAGTTACAGAAAATGGTGTCTTCTAATCAGTAAAGAAATGCCACAATAAAATATTAACAGCAAACTTTGATTATATTTACAGTCGGATTATACAAACAGTGTGAACTTCAAAGACCGATTTCTCAAAATTGGTTCGCACTCAGATGAACCACTATTTAACTAGAGAGAATTGTGGCTCAGCGGTAGGTCTTACCAGAAAACTTTTTTCACGCCTAATTAGCCGGGCTAGTGGTTCAGCGCCTGCAAAATTTCAGCGATTCAATGCAAGAAAAAACATTTTCAAATTTGGGGTTGAATGGAGATGGGCAGAAAAAATGGGCGTTTTTCAACCGAAAACTAGCCCTATCTCACTAACGTTGAGAGATAGGGCCAAGATTTCTATTGAGCATTAATAGAAAGTGGCATAGGCCTAAAGTGTAAATCATTTGAAAATCATTTGCTGGCATTCCAACATTCGCGTACAGTCGGCCCTTTCTAGCGAAAGGTGGGTTTCTTGTTAAAGTGACAAGAAAAGTTTTGACATCGTAGTCGTTGACAAATGAATATCTATCGCAGGTTTATTCAACGTCTTCAATTGAATGTAGGCTTAAAGTGTAAATATCTTTTACACTATCCGTTAACGGCCCTTGTTAACGAAATGCAGCAGTAACATTTTAAACGAAAATTTTATTTTAGTTATGCAGTCAACTAAATTTTCGGAACTCATCCTTTTCAGTCGAACGACATGAAAATCACATGACAATATAACAAACATAGCTGACAAAAAAGAGAAGTACCAAAAATCACAAACAAATCAAACATTAAAAACATACATTTCATTCACTACCGGTACAGTTACCACAAAATAGGCAGCGTTCGACGACGATAATGCAGTGTGACGAACTCCGAAAAAAACGACCGCGGTCGAGAATAATGCGGGGCATAAAAGGCTAATGGTCATTGGATTGTGATGCAGCTTTTCTCGTCTTCGCCGATCGATCGTTCCAAGTTGCCTCCTCCATACCGTTGCCGTCGGCTATATAGGGGTTAACTGAAACTGCAAGACCTGAAAAAGACAGAATTGACAGCAAAACGTATTGGATGTCGCACCATATCGCAGACTTGAATAAATTCTAGCTGTTCTCGCCGTCTTGATTGACCTGATGCTTATAGGCGAATGTCATATTTTTAGTTACCAGCCTATCATTTATACTATCTGCACTTTCGTGCACATAATACATTTTAAAATGTTTATACGTATTATGTGTTATTTGCGTTTTTAAGTTGCAGTTGCAGTACATAGGCCTAGTTGTTGGTAAATTATGGCAAATTCACACCTACAACGCCGACGAGACTTAGCTGTTGAGTTGAGTCGCGTCGCAGGTGTAAACTCGAATTGCCGACACAACTCAAGTGTTGGCGACTGTCACACTTGAGTTGTGTCGGCAATTCGAGTTCACACCTACGACGAGACTCAACAGTTTAGTCGCGTCAGCGACGTAGATGTTAAGTGGCCATTAATGTCATCGTGCCGTTGCAACTGGTTGCACGCATCGTACGCTCAGTGAAAGCGAAACTGTTGCTGTAACAGTTGTGACGAGCGACGACGATTTCAGTGTAACCGAGCTGTGAAACAGATCGCAGTGAACGAGCCGTGGTTGTGAAATCGTGATAAACGTTCATAGACATACAAACGTTTATGAACTTACTTTTTATTCAACGTTTACGTGAGTTTTATTTATTTTTCCAATAAAAACTTTTTTCATTATTCTCGTAGGCCTAATATTTCTTACATATATGAAACAAGCATCGACTAGGTATCTACATTAAGTATAGTCGTTGCCGTATATTTTGACGTTTGCTGGCCATGGCTACTTCGTGGTGCCTGCTGTATTATTTATTGTTGGCTTCAATAAATAAGAGTGCAGTTTAAAATTTAAATGACTATTTATTCAACGCAAGTGAAAACTTGACAATAAAGCACCGAACATAGGAAGCCTGACTAAAATGTAGCCAGATACTTTTTTACGAAAAAATCAAAAGGTCAGCCATCGTTACAAACTTGCAATAATAATTGCATCCATTTTTACGTGCGAAACCAGCTACTGCTTTCACCGCGTCTTAGCCATCGCAATTCTGTCTGTCTGTCTGTCACACGAGTGGATCAGTCAAAAACAGTGCAAGCTAGGATCACAAATCTTCACCGTCGGCTGCCTGGAAGACTCTAGTTTCACGAACCGTTAAGCTTTTCCATAAATTCGAAAGGAATCACCTTAAACAAGGGCGCTAAATGAGAGGTGGGTGGACAAAATTTGCGATTTCTGGCCAATAAGTCGCTGTATCTCAGTAACGGTGCGAGATAGGGCCTAGGTTACTATTAATCACTAATAGGAAGTCGTAACTGGCTCTCGATTGGCGCCGAATTCAATGACCTGGAATGACCTTGAACGCCAAAATAAGGGGTTTTATGGATTTTTTGGCGATTTCGGGCTGCGACACAAGTCTATATCATTCACAAGGTGGCGCCACGCTGCTATCGTTATGCGATCCAGATAGAAAATGTGGTATTTGTGTATTAACTTGTCGTCAACACCCCAATTTTCAGCTAAACTACTGAACCGGAACTGCCATAGGCTTTCGCTCGTCTAGTAAACATTAGCTCAAATTTCTTGTTATTAATAATCTTTAATCGCAATAAGATGCAGCATACAATAAAAAAGTACAATACAATGCAGACGCTAATTACTTGTATTGTAGAGCATGGGCGGCGCTAGGAATCTGAAGCTGGGGGCAACAGGGGGCAAGAGCCAGGCACAGGAAAGGCAATAATTATTTTTGCGTGGAGGGCAAATTTCGTTTATTCAGTTATTGTGTGCATTGAAAAGATGAAGCAGGGTCCAGAGGCAGAGTCCGTGGTCAGGGAGTCGAAGGGGCAAAGCCCTCTTGAAAGTGAAACACTTAGCTTTTGAACATGCAGTGGAAGCCGCAAATTTACCTAATTTTTAATATTTGGAAACGCAAAAAAATCACAGATATCGGTGTTGTCTTGCAAAAGTGACGTTTAATAAGTCACACCTTGGCATGATTAAGTGCCCAGAAAGCACTTATATCACTATCAAAATTTTCCCTGGGGAAGCGTGGGAGGCAAGGACAAGGGCACAAGGGCGGAAGCTGCCCTCCCCCCCCGTCTAGCGCCGCACACATTGTAGAGAAACAGCAACAACTGTAAAATATATGCGCATGTACGACGTACGTAATGTTCAGCACAATGGTACCATTTCAAACATAAGCCAAGGCCCAAGTGGTCAAAAATTCATGTGACAGTTTTTCTGTGATTGCGGATGGCTACTAAACATGTAGCGCACTCCGCACATTTCTAAGTATCGAACACCGTCCGTGCACAGCGGGTCATCACTGCACCATACTGCGCAGCTGCAGACAGTCGGCATTAGTCGCCGATGTAACGGTTTGATGCTTCCCACTTATCAATACACTGTAGCTGTTTGTTTTTTTGGTGTCGAGTTTCAATGAGACTCAGAACCAGGTACGTTGAAAAGATGCATCGTGTGATCTGTTGTAATAAGTTATAAGTGTACATAGTTGTCGGTCTAACTCGACGCTTTGCGAGGACTTTTTACGCGCGAAAGCAGCCATTGCTTTAGCGCGTCTTAGCCTTCTGTCGGTCTGTCTGTCTGTCCGTCCGTCACACGGTTGGATCAGTCTGAAACGGTGCAAACTAGGATTACCAATTCTTCATCGTCGACTGCCTAAAAGATTTTAGTTTTACGATCCGTTAATCTTTTCCATAAATTCGAAAGGGATCATCCCGAGCAGAGGCGCAAAATGAGAGGGGAATAGGGAAAATTGGCGATTTTCAGCCAATAAGTCACCATATCTTAGAAACGGTGCAAGATAGGGCATAGGTTACTATTAATCACTAATAGGAAGTTGTACACTGGCTCTCGATTGGCACCAAACTCAATGACCTTGGGTGACCTTGAACACTAAAATGGGGGTTTTGTGAATTTTTTCGACGATTTTAGGCTGCGAGACATATTTCAAGAGCAAATTACGTTGAAATCAAACAAGGACAAGCTGCGTATGAAATTTTCAGCATTGAACGTAGATTTTGACGGTTCAAGTCTCGATTTTCTACGTTCAAGGAAACCTGCGCACGAGGGCATCAAAGAGCAGTATCCTCGTAAAAGTCGTTATTTTACCGTTGTTGGCTAGTCTTTCGTGAAAACAGTTGCAGATCACCACGGGCATGCTGCTTATCGCAACAAGCACTAGTGACGAGCTTTTTAGTCGTATTAATATCGATGACTCTGAAAGACTCTGTACTTCCAAATGAAAGGGTTTTATTAATTTTTGCGATCTTCGGCTGCAGCGCACACTCCAAAAATGAATTGCGACGAAATGGCTGGAGATAGACTGTTTGCTAGCAGGGACTGCTATAGGCTTTCGCGCGTATCGTGAGCATTATCTCAAATTTTTTGTTGTGTTTGCGCGCCGCACTCTCGTCGTTCTTTGAAACAGTTGACCATTAGTAGGAAGTTGCATACCGGTATGCGCTTTTGATTGCTACAACAATCAACGAGTTTTGAGACTTTGAGCGCTCTTTGTTCTTGGAAATAACAGATTTGCTAGTCGACTGACGCCTCCATGAACGATGCTGCGAGCGTGACGTCAGAGGTCACGTGGCCTCCTGACAACGTGACCGGAAGTGACGCAATCATGGTCGTCAGCTCGACGCCTGGACGCTGGGACGTTGATCCCGGTGGGTGGTCTGTGTGGCTGACGGTGGTCGTAGGGCTGGTAGCGGGCTGCATCAGTCTGGCGACAGTCGGCGGCAACTTGGTCGTCCTGCTGTCGTTCTTCTTGCAGAGTTCGCTGCGTCAGTCGTCCAACTATTTCATCGCGTCTCTGGCCGTCAGCGACCTTATCATTGGGGCGGTCTCCATGCCGTTCTACACGGTGTACCTGTTGGCGGGAGAGCGATGGGTGCTCGGCGAGCTGTTCTGCGATTTGTGGTTGTCACTCGACTACACTGTCTGCCTCTGCTCAATCTACACCGTCTTCTGTATCACCATCGACCGATTCTGCTCGGTCGTTCTGCCGGCGCGGTACCGCAAGTGGCGCACCAAACGCAAGGTAGGGACACATACAGCAACAAACCAATTATTTCATTTTGATTAAATTAAAGCTTCTTTGATACCGTGCCACAGTAAGCCTAAGTGGCAGGCCGCAATTGCACAGTGTAAAACAACGCAGTTAATAACTTTGATTTAAAACAATTTTGAGCTGCGGGTTCGGTAAAAGTATTTGCAACATGCGCTACAGGTTTACTGGTTATCTGAATGTTTAGTGAATAACTGAACCTGTTTGCCATGTTAATTTGAAAGTTCATAGACGCAAATGTTTTTTTTGCCGTCGGTGTATTTAAAGCTCTGAAATGTGGTTTGCGGAGACAGCTGTGTTAAAAACTTGAAACAAGAGAACCCACTAGTTTCGGTGATAGGGCCTACCTAAACTTTCTTGTTAAAATTAAAAACTTCCAACTTACACCGTGTCCGGAAAAAAATCTACACTTTTTTTCTGAATAACTTCAAAAAATGTAAACTTATTTTTATAATTTTTGGCACACAATCTCACAATGATACGCTTTACTAAAAGCATCTAAACTTATTTTCAAAATTTACTTCTCGCTACGTATAGCTACTGTAATCGTGACGTCATTGAAAATGCTATTTTTGCAGAAAGATAACGTCTAGATGAGTCTCTGCAATATGAAAACAAAAAAACCGATGAAAGAAAAGTGCAGTTAAAACCTGAGAGATAGTAGGCATAAAAATAAATTACTTTTTATCAAAATTGTTTTAACCTAATCTTGTTTTCGCTATGTTAAGCGAGGCCGTCGCGTGCATTACGGGAACGTCGTTGTGCAGCAGCCGTTATCAACAAGTAGCGTCATTTCTGTAGCATGCGTTATAGGGTGCTTACACAATCACCAAACGTCCAGCAAACTTCCAGCAAACGTTCGGCAATTAGCACGTGTATTTTGAATACATTTGCTGGAAGTTTGCTGGACGTTTGCTGGATCGTGTAAACACCCCATACAAACTTCTACAAATTTATACAAACTTTTCTGAGCGTCAAATCGGGTAAGTCGATTCCACGTAGAAAAACGGCATGTACGAATTCGAGACCCGGCTTGCATCAAATGTAGACAACGTAGTTTTGCGACTATATTAAATAAATGGTATTAAATTTATAGGTGATGTTAATGATTGCGGTGACGTGGTTGGTGCCTGCCGGTGTATTCTTCACGTCGATCATCGGCTGGCAATACTTTGTCGGTGGGCGCACTGTTCCTCCTGAGAAATGTTACGTACAGTACATGGAGAACGCTCTCTTCAACTGCATTCTCCAGGTCCTGCTCGTGTTACTAGTTTCTGTTGCCACTTTTGTGTTTAGATTTTTAGTACAGCACTTACTCAATAGATATGATAAAGGATAAGTAAAATATAAAAAAAAATTAAGGTACGATTATAAACATGCTTTGAATAACGTTTGTAAGCGCTGAGCGAAAAGATAAAATATACCAAATCTGTCACAATGTTTGCACGTTATTTATTGCCCTTAAGGCAAAACAGATAATATAATTATAATTGATTGTTGGACGTTTTTGTGTATTTTAGGTGGGCTATTTCTGGGTGACGTTGTGCGTGATGTGTTCACTGTACGCTGGCATCTACCGCGTGGCGCTGCGGCTACAGCGAGCCGCCGACCAAAGGCGCACTCGCATGGCCGCTTCACTGGTCTCCGCCGCCAGCCATACCATCACCAACATCACGGGTCTGGGGGTGTCTCGAGGCTCGGTCGTCGTGCCATCGCTAGCTGCCCCGCTGCCGCCGGCGACCTCCAGGCCGCGAGATCGGGCGGACTCGTGTGACGGACCCACGGCCGTCACTGCAGAGCTGCATAGTAACAACCCCGGGGATGAGCTGCCGAAACTGACATCACCCGATCAGCACGAGTCCTTTGCGAGCAACAACGACGAAGAAAAACAAAGTGGGGAGTTGCAGATGCTTGAAGAAGAGTGTGATATTGACAACGCGACAGTCTCCATGACCCGTCGACCTGCTAGCGACTGCGCCGACAAACAGCAGACGGAAGTGACGCCGTTACTGGAACACCCAGTTGACCAGCGCGCACTAAACGCCAGTGAAGTCACATCCGCTTCTTGTACAGAGAGTTCGGCAAAAAAGACTGCATCAAAATGTCGGCGGCGTTGGTTGGTCGTTCTGCCCGGTGACCGTGGAGAATCTTTCGCTGCTAGCGGCGCTCGACATCGTGGTGAGAAGCCGGCGACCGTGCGCCACAGCATTGACGTCGGGCGACCGCTGCAGTACCTCGGCGTCAGGACGAGTTCCAACACACCACGACGCAGTTTGCGAGAGACACCGATCTACTCGCCAGTCAGCGTGCTAGCTACCACTGGTCACTCTCAGTCATCGTCATCGTCACCGTCATCGTGTTCTTCTGACGACGAGCCAGACGACGAGTCGCGACCGCAGCAACGTGACGCTGCACTTGAGATCGTTCCCGCTTCTGACGAGCTGCAGGATAACGCCTTAAATGACGTCATAGCTGCGAGTGACGTCATAGTAAATAAGTAAAAAAGTCACGTGACCGATCATAATGTTTTAAGCAACGGAGAGAAGTAAAGCATGGAGAGAAGATAGGTCTTGTTTGTTGTTGTTGTTGTTGTTGTTGTTGTTGCTGCTGCTGCTCATAAGCGTCATATGAATGACGTCATAGATGTGGCAGTCACTGCCGGCGAACAGGTGGACTCCGACTGCCACCGACATTCGTGCAGCAGCGCCTCGGCTGAGCAGTCGCGGCACCAGTCGCTCGTCGGCTTGGACGACCATCCATCAACGCCTGACATAAGCCGCCGCCGGCTTACGAGCGTCAGCCGCCGGCTTAGAAGCGTCAGCCGCCGGCTTAGAAGCGTCAGCCGGCGGCTTTCGGGCGTCGAGGCCGGCAGAACGACGCAGACGTTGTCATTCGCTGAGAAATGCGACGACGATCGCGCAGCGCCGGATCACTGCAGCTCTGACAGAAGAATTGTGTGGGCAGCAAGAGACGATCAGCAACAGCAGCATCAACAGCAGCTGAAGAGAAACGAGGAGAGCGCGGGAAAGAACGACGACGATACTCGATCTACCTGCCCCGCAGGGATAGGGCTGAGTTGAGCCGGTGGAAAGAACGATGACAGGTCGTCGTCGGTAAAGGAGACGGCGGCGGACAGATGGAGACGGACCGCTCGGAGTCAGTTCGCGGCCAACAGACGTTTCGCGCACCTGCGTCATTGGCGACTGCAGGCTCGTCGACGCTCGGCCGCACAGACCGGCCCCTGCACGTCATCATCAATCGACCACAGACAGATAACGGTAAGCCGTTTGCGATTTACAGCGCTCTCCCCGACCGGCCGTTTAGTTTACTGTAGTGTGATTTCAACGGCGAAATTCTGAACGAATTTGGAACGAGGTTATCGAGATTTATCGAGATTATAAACATTGTCTTTTGTTTTCTATTTTTTCAATTATATTTAATGTTATATTAATTGTGTCAGCACTCGTGGTACAGCGGTAAGTCCACGTTCTGTGACTTGTGGTCCAATTCGGGGTTGTTTTTATATTGTCAGTGTCCGATTTTTGAGTACAACAGTCTTGTCTTGTCGTGACTTTTTTGAGTCGAATATCGGGATGCACGCGATGCCAGTTACTGGGACAGATTTGGTTAACTGGAGTTCATCTTTTCTATGATAGTTTTCGTTTTGGTTACCAACACAACACGAACGTTTACATGATCAGTCCTCGAATGTTGCACTTGCAGTTTGTCCTTGTCACCGGGCAGTTGTATGTCTTGCTTTACGATCGGTTGACTATAGCTCGCTCGCCAAGCAGGAAGTTTGCTGTACCCCAAGGAGTTGTGTTTCGTGACTGGAAAGCTAGCCAGTGCAATGTCTCCGCGACGGCCCAGGCCATGTCTCGATGTCGTCTAGACAAATCCATTTAAGATGCAACAGATGTTTTTTTAGAAGATTATCGAAATTATCCATTTTTTCTATAAATATATGTCATGCCTACTATAAATTGTCTGGCCTTCATTGATTTGAAAGTTGTCTGCTTGCGGATTAAGACTGGTTTATTGTTTTACTGCAGATGTCACATGTCATAAAAGGTAAAGCCGATGATTTGCGACTTTTACACATTTTTGAGCTTGCTGATTATCTAAGACCAACTACTGTAGGTTTACAAGAAAGCACCGAGTGATCTTGTTTTTCAGTACAAATGATTGAATCGTGCAACTGTTTAAGTTGCACGATTAGCGAAATAGGTCGACAAAGTTCGTGTTTCGCTGAATAAAGGTTAATGTAATAGGGCCTACGCATTGCAATTGCAAAACAGCGTGTGCTTCGCAGAATGCCTGTCGAATTTGATGTTGATTTTTTTTTGTTTGCTCGTATTTTATTCAAACGTATTTTATTGTTATAGACTGTTCAGCTCCGCTGGAAGTTGACACTGTTAGACATTATCATTATTATTATTAGGCCTAAATGCTGTTGAAACGGTAGGTTAAGCCTAAATATGATTGGGAAGATGGCACTGACTGAGAGATCAATGCAGCTGAACGTATTGACTCTTGTAATGCCGTACGTTGCTGAACACATTACAATTGGTGTACCACAACTAACTCAGTAGGCCCATGTAGCGCATTAGAGATTTTTTGAGTATGCGCTATATAAATTTACACTTTACTTACTTAATTACTTACTAGTGTAAAGTAAGGTATAGTCTATGAGAGTAGATGACACGGCGGCGCGCTGTATAACACAGGGCAGTTCGGAGAGATCGAGCACTGGCGGCGGCGACAGAACTGCCGTCAAGTCACATCAGCGCCAGGAGAACCGAGCTCGCAAGTCTCTTCGCACCATCACCATCATCCTTGGCGCGTTCATTTTCTGCTGGACTCCGTGGCACATCCTGTCGCTGGTCATTGGCTTCTGTGCGGGTACCGAGTCGTGCGGCGTGCCGTCGGCCCTGTACGACCTGTCGTACTGGCTGTGCTATCTCAACAGCCCTATCAACCCATTCTGTTACGCGCTCGCCAACGAACAGTTCAAGAAGGCGTTCCTGCGCATCCTGCGTCTCGACTGGAAACGAGGATGACCTCGATCAGAAACGTATATACTAGCAAAATCGAGCCAAGTAAACTTTCTATGGGGTAACAATGACGTACACTACCTTGTGAAGTATCAATGTAGGCAAAAACCAACGATAATAACAAAAATTTAGGTAAATGAAAAAAAACACTTCAAACCAACATTGCGATGAATGATCCATATACACTAGACTCTGTTAGACCCACACAGTTTAGTGTCATACAGACCATTCACTGTAATGTTGATCTGAAGTGCTTTTTTAAATTTTACATAAATGTTTGTTTGTTATTATCGTCATATATGTAAATTTCATTGATATTTCACAATGTAGTATAGAGACGCATTTACGTTGTGGTGGAATATGTAATAGTCGTTATTGCAAATTGTTCGCAAAGTGTGTCAGTGAAAGAATTTTGAAAATCGATCAATATTTGGCGACGTTATGGACAAAAGTAAAATGCCGCGTTTTTTGGCCCACCCCGTACATGCCTCAAGCGAACTCGCCGTCCAAGCTCTTGGTTTAATTGGTTCGAAAGGTCGCCAATCGCTTACTACTGTTCTTTCTTCACATTCATCAAATTAGCTCGCCCAAACGAAATTTCGCAGTGACTAACTCCATTTGGATGAAATAGTTTGAACATTGACCTGTTTATTATATTGGTAATAAAATATAATAGTCAATAACAACAATCAAAAATGTCTTCAGGCCTTGTTCTTAATTGCTGCGCCTAGTGTGTAGTGAGCGATAAACCCCTAATTCCATTACGCCGACTTTGCGACAAAGTCGCCGACACAAATCATGGAAGTCTGCGACACCGATCATGTCGCCGACTTTCATGATTTGCGTCCGTGACTTTCCCCGCGGAAAAGTTTCGATAAAAGTCGGCGTAATGGAACTTAGGCTTAAAGCCGCCTGACGCGCGTGAACCGCCAGCCGTGCATGTACGTGTAAGTAGGGTAAATCTACGCGACATGCATCATTTTCTGGAAGGTTTCACGTCCGCTTACTTTGACAGTGAACCCGTTGAACTGAAAACTGGTCCCGAGAAACGTTCACATCAATTTTGGCTTTTCTACCTAGGCCCTACGCCTGTTTATTATCGAGCAGAGCCCGTACAAGACGGACGGACGGACGGACGGACACACGGATGGACAGAGACGGGCAATACCCGTAATGCACGTGACGGTCCCATAATATTTTATCATGTCTATAGCTGCCTACGTAGATGTTATTCGCGAACATTGTGACAGAAATTATTGCTGTTGTCTGTCGTTGATGTCGTGACGCCGGCCGGCGCCGTATCAATAATTCTTACACCGCGGTGATGTTAGACGCAGATTACTGCAAATCTGATTCGTAGCTGGAATTATGTCGTGCACCAGCTGTCAGCTGGTGATGGGCGCATCATTTGGCAGCTAACTGTCAAGTCTGATTTCGTCGTCTGCTTGTATAGTGTGTCATGAATCAAACATGTGGACGCAATAAACGTACGGCCGGTGTCCCATTATAGGATTGCCCCCCCCCCAGAAGTCTCCCCCGGCGGACAATTTACCGGCAAAAATCCGCCCGGGCGGGACGGATTTTTACCGGTAAATTGTCCGCCGGGGAGACTTTTCTCGAGGGCGATCCTATAATGGGGAAACCTTTTACGGGGCCCCGATATTTTAATAAGGGGGAGACATGTCAATTCCGTGATTATCTCTCCCCGGGCGGATTTTTCATGGGGAGACATTTTAATCTGACACCGGCCCGTGCCGTGGTCGTACGTGTGCAGTGTACTCAGAAACCGCGTCGCTGACTGCGTTGTGTCGTCTGAATCTGGCCGCCACCGGCCCAGGCGCGCTCAGATGACGTAGCGTTTAGCGCAACCATTTCTGACAGACAAAACGTAAATAATGCAGCACCGTGCAGAGCGACGACGACCAAACCACACAGTCGACGCGTGGACAGTAAACGTTTCTGCAGCCGTTGCGTTGACACCGATTGCCGACATGATCATAATATGCCTATATAGCTGCCGAGCGTTCACAGTAACGTCATCAGCGTAATTGTCCGACAGCCGTATAATATAATTATAGCCACTTATATCTAATAGTAGTCCCAGCACAGCAGACTGTTTCCTGGCACTGCGCAGTTAACGTCTAATGTGGCAGAGCACTGATTATGGGCGCTCGAAACGTGATATGCGTCATTTTACTGTTGGAATGTACGCTGCAGCCAAAAATTGCGAAAAAATCACCAAAACCACCTTTTTTGGAGGGAGGGGTTCAAGGTCATCGATGTTAACAAATCTAAAAAGCCCGTCACCAGTGCTTGTTACGATAAGCCGCATGCCTGTACCTATCTGCAACTGTTTTCACACTAGAAGAGCCAATAGGGTCAAAATAACATCTTTTAGAGGAGGTACCCCTCTTTGACGCCTTCGTTCGAAGGGAACCCCTGCACCCAGGGGCACGATATTTTGTCACGAAACACTAGAGACCTTGAGGCAGCCCACGGTGAAGATTTTGTGATTTTAGCTTGCGCCGTTTTGATACAGTGATAGTGAGTGTGACGGAGAGACGGACAGACAGACAGACGGACGCCTAGACGATGGCTAAGACGCGCGAAGCATTCTGCTGTCGCGTGTAAAAACTAATTAATGGAAACAGAATAGAGAAACGTAAGCGGTTGCTAAACGTCAGGACTTTGGATAAAATGAATAAAATATAATATTTCGTCTAGGACTAATAGTTTAAAATACTTTCTTCTTCTTTTTTCCCAAACCTACTGCCACGAAAAACACTACCCGAAATTACATGGGTTAGATGCTATCAGTATGTCAAGACACGAATCACACGATGGCACGATGTTGGACTCTCTTGCAGCCGTTCCTCGTCGAATATTACGCACGTTCTGTCACTCTGTAAGTGGTCTCATAATATCGATTTTGAACGTTAATAATGACGGAGTAGGGAATTGCTGACCAGAGCCTACTCAATCTTAAGTTACAAGTCTGAATGACACTTTGACAGTTATAGGGTGTTTACACAATCCGGCAAACGTCCAGCTCCATTATAACATATGGCAGCAAACGTCCAGCATTAGCACGTGTATTTTGAATACATTTGCTGGAAGTTTGTTGGACGTTTGCTGGATCGTGTAAACACCCAATTAGGCTACAGCGCATTTTGCCGCACAGCTTCGATTTGTGACGATGCTTCAAATTTAGCTTCCCGCGACGTAAAATGAATCAGACGTTTCACTGGAATACAGCGCGATATCTGGTGTATTTTTATACGCCCGCAGAAACGCGTCGAATTGCAATTTGGAACTCGCTAGAAATACGACTACAACTGTCAGACGTGACGCTAAACGTGGCTATTCTTTTTGACGCTTTCAGCAGCCACTAACGCTTAGTAGCGCTGTACAGAGTACAAGTCGCTGCAAAAAAACTCGTCAAAAACGACACGTCGGTAGTTCGGCCTGAATGCAAGAAATGCAGCGCCCAGACTTTAACGTCACTAAAAGCACACTTTTACGAGCAGTGGCGGATTCAGGAGGCGAGGCGCCTCCCCAATGACTAGATGCACTTTATAACCAAGTGAAATTGTGCATAAAATGCATCATTTCTGCACAAAATTTTTAAAAATAAACTCCACCCCTACTCTTCCGCCCTCCGCCTATTCCAAAATTCTGGATCAGCCACTGTTTACAAGCAATCCTGCTAAAAGATAAAACAGAAGCAAAAACATCCACCCCTGAACATTAACGTACTTTGAGAGGGTATAAACAATTTAGCTATTTAGTAACAGCATTCGTGACGAATCACTGCGATTTTTACGCGCGAGAGCTAGCATACTAGCCATAGCGCGCACTGCAATTCTGTCCTGATGTCTGTCACGACCCGGTACCGTTAAGCCCAGGTGAGATAGAAACTTCTGGTTTTCACCGTACGATAGCTTAGGGTTTCTAGTACTTTTTGCGATTTTGGGCTGCGACACATTTCAAGAGTGAATTGCGTCGAAATGGCTGAAGATTAACCAAGACAACCTGCACATGAAATTTTCGCCATTGAATGTAGATTTTAGCAGTCCAAGCTCCAACCCCCTATGTATCACGAGGCTTGCGCACGCGAATGACAAAGAAGGGTATCCCCTGGAAAGTGTTTATTTTTCCGCTATTGGCTTGTCTAGCGTGAAAACGGTTGCAGATAGGCACAGACATGCTGCTTATCATAATTACAACTGCAAAAATCAAAAAGTATAAGCACGAACTAATGTATTAGCTTATACATTTATTCCGTCTCTAATAGCCAAATATAAACGTCTAAGTTAGTGCATAATGGACAAATGATATGGCATATTTGCAACACTATTCAAGAGCCAACAGTATCATTTCACAAAGTAACACAGCGACGCATCCAAATTCAGTGATGACATATTACGTGGCTGTCCACCAATAACTGCGCTACCCAATCTCACCCCTGCAGATTTGATCGAAAATCGGTACATCAGTTATGCAGAACATTCACACAATTTTATTTTTTTTGCCGATACATTTCTGCTCTATACGTAGGAGCCCACACGGTACAGACTGATGGACGGCCACTGGAGTTAGACCCATAATATGGTCGATTAGAATGACATACACTCTTTAGAAATTATACCAAATATAAAATTCAAACAGTTCAAACACAAATTATCATGTCACAGAAACGCTGTATCACAGTATGACGGTCGTAATTTGTTTCCATTTTCACAATACACAATCAACAAAGTGTGTCAAAAAACATCTTTATATCAATACAATCTAGCAAAATAATGTCAAACGGACAAACAATGCGGCACACATGTAAAGGCGTATAATAAGGCTCACCACGAGTTAATCTACAATTGTATGAATTATTTTTATCATGCTTTACTTCAAGTTTACCTTACACCGGTATATTAAATTAATATTATTATATTTATATTAAGTTATATTACAAGGGTCATCCCAAAAGTTTCCAGCCTCGGCATATTAAACAATAATATTTTCAACAATCTATACATCAGTGAAATGTACATCCTTTATGAACTCTAATGAGTCGGTTGCGGATATGACGTCGTTGTAAATTATGACGTCATATAGCTCTAAACCGAAGCGATTTGGAGCGCTAATGCAAACAGCACAGAATCAGGCTCACTGTTGCATGACAATTTTCCAGTCTGTAGCTAGGTTTACTAAAGTGGAGCCATGTGGCATCTGATTTTGTGAAAGCCCTAACAAATACGTTTGTGAATTCCTCATTTGCATTTGTGAATATACAATAGCCTACATTTGCGCTAGCCGCAAATAAAAGCATTTGAGTCAATTATGACTTTATGCAGATACGAGGTGCATTCAAAAAGTTTTTAGCCTCAATATATTGGAACAAAAATTTTTATTGTCTCTATATCAGTAAAAGGTACTTACCTTGTGTATTCATTTAAGCATATTTTGGAAGTGATGTTATTGTAATTTATGACGTCAGAGAGCATTAAGCTGAAACGATTTGGTGCGCTAACACAAGCAGCATTTGAATCAGGCTGATTGTTGCATGAAACTTTTTCAGTCTGTAGCTAGTGGAGCTCCTTGGCATCTGATTTTCCAAAAGCCCTGACATCTACGTTTATGAATTTTTCATTTGGGTTTGTGAATATACTATAGTCTAGTCTGTGGTAGCCGCAAATCAAAGCACTTTAGCCAAAATACGACGAAATGCCAATATCTGATGGTATCAGAAAAAAAAATTTATTAAAAATTTAACTGCTAATTATATCAGTTGTGTTAATGAAAGGCCAATCAGAATTTGTGACCAGTTACATGGGCCCCTGATGGACAGGGGGGCCGAGAGGGGCCCAAGAGCAAGCCTGCAATTTCCCTAAATTTCAGCACTGCAGTCCAGTCCAAAGTCTACAGTTACCCAGCTGGCTGTTCATGACTCTGACTTTCTACACCAAAACCACTCTGCATACAGCAACGACCTTACCCCCAGTCACTATTATCTGTTTTAAAATCTGAAATCTGATAAAGATGGTGTCTGTTATCCATGATGATGAATGACTCGAGCCTCTTTCATTTGACGCTGGAAATCAGTTCTATTTAATGCTCTGTGACGTCATAAATTACAATGACGTCATATCCGCAACCGACTCATTAGAGTTCGTAAAGGATGTATGTTTCACTGATATATAGATTGTGGAAAATATTGTTGTCTGACATGTCGAGGCCGGAAACTTTTGGGATGGCCCTCGTACAACATATATCTGCAGATTAATGTCATTTAACTAGTTTATTTCTGTGGAAATAAATCAGCAATAATCGTCGTCGGCAATGACGAAGAATGAAGATGAAAACAGCAACTTCAGCTATTTTATTTATCTAGAATTTGTTATTTAATGCATCATACTTTGTAAAGTGCAGTTACATACACAACAAGTAAATAAAATGCAATACTCACTAAAACAAGTTCGCAGATAACTATGAGAAAGCAATTACCTTTCCAGGTAACTAGTTGGTCGTTCAGCGACAGCAACGGCCGAGGCATTGCCAGCCTTTGTTCGCTGATAAGCAGAGATCTGTTCCAATGAGCCCATTGCCAATGCTACCCTGAGCTGACCATGCTGCAGACCCGTTACAGGGTTGACGATTGGCATAGCAGTTTCAACGCCAACCACTGGAAACTGACCACAACGAAACATGCTAGTTAGTTCCACATCAGCTCAAGTATTCAGCAGCTCACTACCGCAGTGTAATAAACTGTTCTTTATTGCTGACTGTAAACTACCAGAACTGTCTGTCTGAATTTAACTGTCACAGTGCAGCTTCTCATCAGAGAGAAAAATGCATTCAAAGCAAAAACAGCAAGTTGCTACTAGATATTTTATTCAGTGCCAAGTAGTATAACGGGCAATCGGTTACTACAGCAGATAGTTCGCTCACTTCAAACTTCACTGACCAGAATTTCAAGGCAAATACAGAAACTGTACTGTACCTGAGCTCTGAGTAAAGCTGCTGAGACTTTCCTATCTCTGTAGGACATGTAGAACTGATGCAGCGATACTTTCACAATGCCGACCAACTGACAACCAACACCAACAACATCCAGAACTACACTGCGTCTCAAAAAAAAACATCCCGGACATTTTCGACTCTAACTTGAACAAAAATTATCAGATTCTCATAATTTTGCGTGAGAATATTCCTGACACAACTTGCCATTAAATGGCCATTCAGTTTTTCACCTCACCCAATGTCTGCTTCTGCAATACCTCAGGAAAGAAAACCAAGCGAAATATGCATTAAAATATGCAAAAAAAGTGAGAAAAACATCCCCAACATTATTGACTGTAACTTGAAGCAAGATTATCAGATTTCGATAATTTTTGGCGTACACATTTCTAGCACAACTGGCTATTAAATGACAGTTTAAGTTCCCACATCACCAAATGTCTGCTTCTGCACTACCTGGGGAAATCAGACCAAACAAAATATGCATTAAAATGATAAAAAAAAACATAGATAAATTCCGTCTATCCTGATCTGTGGCCCCCAAGAGCCAGTCGATTACAAAATTTGACTGTCGTGCAGCAGTATGTCTACCATATGACGTTAAGAAATGTTTATGAATTCAAGAAGCGACTGGTGAAGTCTGAATTAGTCTAAAGCATAACATTATTGATACTGCTGTCAATGAATTGAAAAATCAACTCCACGTTTGTGATTGCACAATGCAAAACTGGCCAACATTTCGATCAATTTTATTGCAGGCAGCTGAAAAACGAAACAATTGAATAAAGTGTCAGCCAAAGTGTCAAAAATGTAAACAAAATGTGTTTTTGTGTGTTATTTACATAAGGTAATAATACCACTTCAGATAAAAATGCAACATTTTTGTTGGTTCTGATTTCCCCAGGTAGTGCAAAAACATACGATGGGTGAGGTGGGAAACTACACAATGATTTGATGGCCAGTTGTCTCAGGAATATTCTTACCAAAAATTATTAAAATCTGGTAATCCTTCTTCAAGTTACAATCGAAAATGTTTGGGATGTTTTTGAGACACAGTGTAGATGTACTCAATCGACACAAACCTGCACTGACTGATGCAAGTTCTCCCAAAAGATAAATAAAAAATAGCTCCATTTGATCTGCTTTGTATATTCTTTTAAAATTTCCATATCAAAACCATGATCTGAATCGCCACAAAATCTAACCACTGTGGCAATGTTCCATTCCTCCAAAAATTATCAGAATTTATGTATATTTTTAGCAGTCTCACAGAGACAAAAAGATAAAAACATAAATTACTTTCTTAAGTGGAAATGAAAATACAACATATTATCTATCACGTCCGTTGGCTGACAGTGCCTGATGACAGGGGAACATGGGTATGAACATTAACTTGTATGTAGTTGCTATTTGACAGCAACCTGAAACCCATGAGTGTTAGATCGTAAGTCAAATGACCTACTGATACGCCACCAAGCAAGTCAATCTGTATATCTATAACAAAGAAATAACAGTAATGTGACTTGTGTTAACATAACTGAAAATGATATGAAATGAAAAAGCATCTGCTGATACCTGATCATTCTGAGCCGATGTCTTCTTATCCCAGACTTCTATTACCATGAAATTGTTACGCATTCGCTCCAGCAGAGACCGTGTTACCAGAACTAATGCCACCTGCATGGAAATTCGCAGACACTGGATTTGAATCAAAATCAACATTACACTCAGATAACACAAATCTCTGATTAACTTGCTTACTTACTTATCAATTTTCATATTTCCAGATCCAAATAATAATCCAAATTTGAACTATGATCTAAACCTGGTCATAATCCAGACTGATACCAAAAAGAAATAAATTTTTACCTAGGCCATGCCCAACTGCTCCAAAAAATTTAATAAAAATCCATTCATAACTTATTGACAGTAACACTGCAAACAGGCAAAGACGGAAGTAATAAGTAAACAATCAGACAAATGTAAAGACATAACCTCTATCTTTCCTTAGACTTAATATATATATACTTTATTTCGCATCAAAGCAGCACAACCTGATACTAAAAAAGAGAGAGAAAAAAAATACACGCACATACTGCACAGTTAAAAAACATCTACCACAAACATAGAATGAGCAGCCTAAATGACATATTTACAAGTATACAACCTATGGACACAGTTAAAAGCATAAACAGATATAACTTGTTTAAAATCGATAAGCCTAAACATTTGTTCATAAAGCACAATCTTCGCCTCTCTGCAGAAATCGCTACACTAGGTATGTTGAGAAACTTCCTGAGATAAGCCACACTCGCACAATCAACTTTAAAAATTTTATACAAAGCAGCATTAATACAATTATCTAACATATTGATTGTAGTCTTAGTTAATGGCAGAGCTTCAGTAGCATACATGATAAATGGTAAACAATATGATTTTATAAGTTCTACTGTGACAAGTTCAGAATTGACTCCTTTACGCTTAGAATAAATGGCATTAAAAACTCTATAAAACTTCATTTTGACATTGTCCATAGAACACTTAAAATATTTACTGGCAGTTATACAAATACCAAGATATTTAACAGAGGAAACAAACTGTAACTCACTACCAGACAGTGTAAGAGGAACACATTCAGCATCAAACCAAGCACCAATTCGCATAGCAACTGATTTACTACTATTAAACTTTATATCAAAATCTACTGCAAACTTTTCACAAATATCAAGCATAATACGCATGGCATTAACTGAATGTGTGACCAGCACAATGTCGTCAGCATATAATAAACATCCAAAAAATTCATCCAACAAACGACAGCCCAAACCACAACTACGTAGACGTATACACAGACTATCCATGTAAATAGCGAATAGCAATGGTAAAAGTAGGCCACCTTGTCTGACACCAGCTAAGATAGGGAAAAAATGTGAATACACACCGCCCCATCTTACAGAGGCATAACATTTTCTAAACCAGTCAAGTAAGATACTGATAAAATTCCTAGGCAGTTGTCTCTCTGTTAACAGGCGCATTAAGGCAAAATGATCAACGCGATCAAAAGCTTTAGAAATATCAAGTGCACAGACAGTAACCGTTGCACCATTTCTCACATAATGATCTATTACGGTTCTTAGAGTGAAGATGGCATGGCTGCAGCTAGACTGTGATTTAAAACCGAACTGAAGTCTATCGCAACACAAGTGACTACCAAACAGATCAATAAGAACAGATTCAAACAGCTTACCGAGGACAGGAATAATTAATTAGGAATAATTCTAACAAACATTTAACAACACTGCAAATAGATGCTATGCGTGGGCACTGTTTTTCGTTAACATTCCACAAACAAACGCCACCTAGGATGTTGCAAGATCAGTGTTAACCTGTGAAAAGTTAAACTGTGGGTCGTAAGTTCCCCAGCAAACATTGGAGCAGCTGACATCATCACACCAGAACATTCGTGACATTATGTACAGGTTGCGTGTTGCCGAATCACGGTTCGGTGTCCAACCTTATCACACCAGAAAACTCAGTGACATATTGCAAAATGTAACAATGTCTGATAATGTAAACTAATGATTACATTCAGCCATTTATCAAAAAAAATATGTCACATGCAATATTTACAGCAAATACTTACAGGTTAATACAGTGACAATCATAATAACATTTACATCAAATCACTTGGTCTTTCTTTACTGAATCCATAAAGTATGACTGATGTCTGAAAGTAAATTCTTTTGGGAAATGCAGTGGCAATACACCTTATGGTTTACAATATGTAAAAAGCCCTTCCTGTCATATTACTAAAAGTTAACAAAGCACAGAAAAACATAAACTTCAGTGACGATGCATATAAAGACTATTTCTGCAGAAAACATGTATGCTTAGGTTTCACTGTAGATCAGTGACTGGGTGACTGAATGCAACTGAAGCCTACTGCCATTGCCTTGACACCCAAGAAGCTTGGAAAGACACCCTTTTAAGCCAACGTAGAGACAAGACTTTATGAGGTGAATGACGATGCAGTCAACTAACTAGCTGATAAAGCACGGCAACAACAGCACTCGCCAAATGACACAAACTGTACCGCAACACAATCTAGTCACGAGCAGTATAAATGAGAATGCACCACCGCTAGACGACTGTGCAGCAGCACGAGGAATAGGCCGGTAACCATGTCCCATAGTTGTACGACCTTCGTGTACGATGTTTATACCATCTGTCACCATCAGCAGCGTGTGCAACGTCAATGACTACAGAGACACAAGATAATGTTCATACAAACATGGAGTCTGTCCAATGCATTTCGATAGTTTACAGTATATGTCCGTATAAATATAATCAGTGAGCTGTTTAGACCGGTAGAAAAAATCAAACAGTTTAATTTCAAATTGTACAGCAGCAAAGATCCTTTCATCCTTCTGTAAAATGCTAAATGCACTGCAAGAAAATGTTACAAATGATGCGACATGTAGACATGTAGCCTGAGTGCTAAATGCTGCCTTAATGGGTGGCATCCAGCCCAAAGGTAAGGTGAGGTAAGGTAGACAGTAAGACACACAAGCCAAGATAAAATGAGACACAAGCAAGACAAAACAACAGAAGAAATGCTTGGTAGGCAGAACATTACGTAACAATGCTGCAAAATGCACAAAAAGAAGCCCAGCTGTTGCTAGAATAGCCGACTACACTGGTTGTCAGTGGCATTCAAAGTCATCCAAGGTCGATGATTTTCATTTCATCTAAAAGGGCGCATGCCACTTCCTATTAGTGACTAATAGTAACCTTAGCCGTATCTCTCACCGTTTTCGAGATATGACCAGTTTTCCATTGAAAAACGCACATTTTCCTACCCCACTCCATTCAGCCCCAAATTCAAAAATGTTCCCCTCGCACTAGATGACTGAAATTTTGCATGCCTAAGTTAAACACACATGGCTAATTATTCATGTAAAAAGTTTTGCCCTATGACCTAAAGCTTAGCCACAATACATCTGTTACAGATGGACAGACAGACAACAGACAGACAACAGCCATGTCATAAGCTCAACCATTACTCAAGTACGGTCGGCTAAAACAGTAAGCAAAGAAAAAAGTAAAGGTCCCAGCGAACAACCTAGTCAACATTCAACAATAAGACAAAAGTTATCATCTTCTTTCACCATTTAAAACTGCTACACTGCGACGTATGACATAATAAATATCTCACAGCGACGCGTGCAACAAAAGCGAAACAAAGGTATGCTACCTCAGTGGCTGAAGGATCTGCTGCAGAATGCATGGCAAACACAGCACTGTTTGCGGTGGCAGAATGTGTGTTGGCAGCTGGGACGTCAAGTGGTATTCTGTCAATCCGTGTAGGCATCGGCTCCGTCTGAGTACTGGCTGTTAGCTTCTGATCTACTAGGATAGATTCAACACACAAATCAGTTATGCTCGCACAAGATGCAAATATCTCAGCAAGTTATCACGTATTATTACATAATTAGAACGCACCAGAATTGTCATTACTGCTAGTTACGTTTTTCAGCAAAATAGCTCTGAAAATATATCACTGTTGTTAGAATAAGCAAAAAAAAATAAAACAGGTTAAAGGTGCGTATAGCTGTCTTCATGCTGCCTCATCTAATACTGCTACAAATGCATTTGTTTTAACCCAAACGAAAGTAGATGGCACTCGATTTATAGACCCAAATTGATGAAAGACTAAGTTGAATTAAACGAATGGCTCGTGAGCTGCAAGCTATAGCGACCTTTAAATTCAGGCAGCGTGTGTTGTGCTTATGCTACTGGTTGTATGACAAAATGGCGAGCTCCAACTAATTACTTCTGTGATATACGAAAGAACATGAACACACTAACATGCAGAAACTCAGAAAATATTAGTTGCAATAAATCAAACATCAAGTGAAGAACTAACCAGTATTGACAGAAGCATTGGTTGCTGCTGATTTAGCCGTGAGAACCGCTTGAGACTTTGGCTGCTTCAGCTGCTGTGGTATTGACACCATCTCAACATGTCCCATCTCAGCAAGCTGCATCTTGGCCAGTGCTGTGGCAAAGTCTTTGCTATCTGACACCAGTTCGACTGTAACCTGCAACAATAAAAAAAATAGATAAAATACAATAAAATAAATAAATGTCTTAATACCAAACACGTTGCAATATTGGCCAGGCTAATGCTACAATCAGGGTCATATTCCACTAATTCTATCTGGCTTAAAATGTGAAAAAAACTAGGTCTCCAAAAAATTTTCGAGCAGCTTCATCGTCAGCTGTGTTCTGCCAATACGAGAAAATGTGTCATCAAGCAAACCTATAGCCATGATGTTCAGTTTAGCTACATGTTTATCTGCCTAAATATATATAACAGATAACAGATAACAGTAACCTACAAAGGCTCACAACCTTCTAATGCTAATATTTTACCAAAAATTAGTTTTTAAAAACTAGTGACATCACATTACCTGGTTTTTATTTAACACGATCATTTTCCCAGGGATATTCCAAATCAGACTACTGCAAGTTAAGCTGGTCCCCAATAGTGGAACAGTTGTGGTAAAGCTTCTACTACCAATCACCAGAGCCCACAGTTTTCCATGGGCCGCGGAATTTCGAGCCAAGCTGCGGAATTTTTCATTTGCCATAGAATTATGATATTTTCGCGTAATTTTGTAGAAGTTAAAAATTTGCCTGCGATTAGTATGATTTTTGACTTGTTGAAATATTTTTATCACCAAAAAAATCAAACTGAACTGCAAAAAGCTGTATGCTTCACTAATAGCTGTCGCAATATGGCACAATCATAAATAAACACAACGCAACTTAACAAATTGCACTTTTAAAACTAAAAAAATATATAGGTAATTTTCTTTGTCCATTGCTAGCATAACTCAGCACAATGTCACTATGCCAGCTGGCCTTACAAATGGAAGA
>Ga0209367_1002400_pt1 | contig 24715 bp, 12 predicted proteins | sample WorMetLIZISLAND2_FD_187412 | JGI IMG/M metagenome (GOLD analysis project Ga0209367, IMG submission 187412) | Marine gutless worms symbiont microbial communities from Max Planck institute for Marine Microbiology, Germany - Olavius geniculatus... ... | reverse complement strand
CATAGGCCCAGCATTTCCGCCCATAGCCTAGCGGTTCAGCTGTGGTCAGCGTTGAGAAATCGTGAATGGACTGAGCCTGGGAAGTCTGGCTGACAGTGGACTGCATCGACCGGAAGTGACGTAGGTCCAGGCCTAGGTAAGGCGACAACAGATGCGGTAAGGGGTGGGAGAGAGATACAGCTGCAAGCTGCAACTGACTGTGGTCTTTCTTAGCAGACTATTTACGATTCTACTCCCACGAAATTTCACCACGGGCGATGGCGTCAGTCATGTCTTACTGCCAACTAGGAAACTATGCAGCAAGGTCGCATAGTGCAGAGCAAGCTCCATCTCACACATAGGCCTATAGCAGCCTTAGGCCTTATAGGACTCTGTTACAATAGGAAACTCAAAGTGTTCATGTATGATTAACAATCGATTCAGTTTTTTTCGACTTTCGATACAAGTTCCCTTGAAGTTCGGTAGTGTTGAACAGGCACTCGACATGGCACAATGATGAGCTCATTCCGGCGGCTACGCGTAAAATCTTACATCGGCTAAGCCGGTTTAGCCAAAAACTTTTTCGGCGGCGGCGGCTAACCGAAAAAAAATTATTCGGTGACGGCGGTTATGGCGATGGCCGACGCACGACCGCTGATGTCGCTGCTCGCAGGCGGACATCCACGACCGAGCAACGGATCGACTGACCTCCACAGCTGACGCGGCGACGACTGGTTGGCGGCAATAGTTTCGGACCAGAATGCATCACGCTTCTGATTCCGTAGCCAGCTGTACAGACGACGTTGCTTACGACACTCGTGACTCGTCGTTGGCAGCGGCGGACGGGTTCGATCTCTTGGCAGAGGCAACGGAGCGCGCTCGAGTTGTCGCGTGAGTCGCTTCACTCTCTTTGACACTGTTAGGCCTAAATAACCATTTCAACTTAATGTTTTAAAAGTATTTGAGACTACAATGGTTATTTATCCGGCAGCCGTACAAATAGCCTGTATAAATAAATAGCGTGATACACGAACTCATGGGCGGCAGCAAAAAATCCAACGGGAGGGGGAGGTCAAGGCGAAGGAAGTGTCGACTGTAGTGGGGATCAAAATGAGGAAGAGCATCTCTGTCTCCTAGCCGAATAGGATGTGTGGGGCCGTGGGCTCTGGGGGAGCGTCGCAAGCTTTCCCAACAGGGTCTGGAGTGGAGCACCGGCAAAAAATGAATTTGGTGCATTTTTGCCTCACAAAACAATTCTGGTGTAACGATAACTGCTCCACGGCTTGAAGCCTCAATAAAAGTTGCCCTTCGATAAATTTTATACTTTTTAACCGTAGTTTTCAATAGACGTAGACACTCCTGTTAAAATGTTTTTTGATTTTAATTTTATTATTCAGTACTGCTCGTTCATACTTGCTCTGTCTTATTATGCCGTGCTACTTTTTGTTATATGGGCAATTGTAAGTGCCGTTGCGGCCTTTCTGACTCTTGGAACACATGTTTTATTCTTCTGCTCTGTATTTTCTGACATTGTCCTGTGTTTCCAAAATAAACTGATGATGATGATGTGGACTTTGTCGAACCATTGCTTGAAGTTGATGATAGTTTAAGCGTTTAACAAATTACAAGTTAGACGCATCCCTACTTGAGATTTATGCTTTGCACTTGCCGGTTTTAGATTGTACTTCCGGTAGTAAAGTTCGTATTTGTGGAAAAAAATTCATCGAGATTTTGTTTGTTTAGTAATTTTGCTCAGTTTGCTTAATACTCATCAAACATGTCAACGGTAGTGAACGATGTTGCTGTTGAATTTTAAAAGTTACCTAACTTTTAAACCGTTTTCAGAAACCGTACGGGACACGCCCATTCGGTGCCCTCTTGGAATCCTTCCAGTGGTTGTAAAGCAGCAGCACCAACATTTACCATTTTAGAGAAGCTTGTGTTAGCGGGTTAGAAGTCTGCACTCAGCTTCAGTAGTTTATACAGCTAAGCCTAGAAGGTGTTCACCCAGCACTGAGTGACGTGTAGATATCATAAGTTTTAGAGTCGTCTTCAACTTAGTTTTGTGACTTTTTTAGAGATAAGGTTAGGGTTTGAGTTAGGGTCAGTTTTAGAGTTAGGGTTAGGAATTAAGCTTAAATGGAACTCTCTGATTATTGAACCATCACATTATTGGATTATTATCTTTTTCTTCTTTCTGTAATGTACAGATCCTCTTTCGAGTTATGGGTATTTGTCCCAGCTGTAATCAGTTTAACAAGGCATAGTCATATAGTTTATAGAGCTGAGCTACTTCTGCCATAAGACTCTTAGATCGCTGATCTGTTAATCAAAAATTGATTGCTGATCTGAGAATACAGGATGATATTGATACGTTAAGATGTACATAAAGTGCTTGCATCATTAAAAGGCACATTTTGTAACATACCAAAGGCACATTTGCTGCATGAAATGCTAGGATGTTTAAAAGGTTAATTTTTACATGTGAAAGCAGCTACTGCTTTCAGCGCGTCTTAGCCATCGCAATTCTGTCTGTCTGTCCATCTGTCCGTCACACGGGTGGATCAGTCAAAAATGGTGCAAGCTAGGATTACCAAATTTTCACCGTCGGCTGCCCGGAAGACTCTAGTTTCAGGACCAGTAAAGCTTTTCCGTAAATTCAAAAGGGGTCACTCCAATCAAGGGCGCTAAATGAGAGGGGGGTAGGAAAAATTTGCGTTTTTTAACCAATAAGTCGCTGTATCGCAGAAATGGTGCGAGTTAGGGCCCAGGTTACTATTAATCACTAATAGAAAGTCATACACTGGCTGTCGATTGCCACCGAATTCAATGCCCTTGGATGACCTTGAACGCCAAAATAGGGATTTTTATGGATTTTTCTAGCGATTTTGGGCTGCGACACAAGTCTATATCATTCACAAGGTATGCCACACAACTATTGTTATGCGATCCAGATAGAGAATTTGGTATTTGTATGTTAACTTAGCGTGAACACCCCAATTTTCCGCTAAACTACTGAACAGGAACTGCTGTAGGCTTTCGCGCGTCTCGTGAGCATTAGCTCAACTTTCTTGTTTGATATTGAGAGTATACCCTTGATGTGGTACAAATGTGGTGTTTAATCAGGCTAGGATTCTTCGTGGCAAATTTGCTTTTGGTATATGGCTTTTAGTCCTGCTTATGAAACTGTTATGGTAATTATTTCTTTCTTGCTGTGTGCAGGAGTTTCTTGAAGCAGCTGAGCAGGCAAAGAATCTGAAGTCAAAGCCAACTGATGATGAAATGCTGGAGCTGTATGGACTTTACAAGCAGGCAACTGTTGGAGACGTCAATACTGGTATTTTGAGCACTTTTGTTACTTCGTAACTTTTAAAAGTTTATTCAGACTGGTGCATTCTTCTGTGCTGTCCATGCTAGACTGGTAGTGATAACAGTATTGTTTTTAGCAATTAAACAAATTCATCAAAATGCAACCTTTATTTTACCAACTTCCACACATCAATGATTACTTACTGTCCGCTACAACCTGGTGGGCAGTCGTTCCGACGAAGGCAGCAGCGATTGCCGAAACATTAACAATAACAATGAAAAATAAAGGTTGTATTTGATGAATTTGTTAACTTATTAAGTTACATTTCAACCTATGAGTTTATTCAAAAAGTATTGTTTTTAGCTTTGTTGCTTAGTTTTTTGTTTGTTTTTTTTTGTTAACATAATAACTCATAACCGCTGTACTTAGTGTGATGAAATTTTGCACAAACAGAAGAACTCTGTTAAATTTAAAGGTCAAGGGTCAGTGTCACAGGACCAGATTTTCAGATACTGTACCGTTGCAAGATAGGACCATGCTGCTAATAGCTGTTGCAAGGTAGGGCTAGCTATACTGATAGCTATTGGCCAACACTTACATCATTGCTGTAAATATTGTAGCATGCCATGATAGCTACCATGGACAGATTTAGCCTTGCACAAGGCTTGACAGTTTAGTTTATGTATGTTCTTCTGTAAGATTTTTTAAGAATAAATGAATAAAGGCTGTATTATTTATTTAGCTACTGCATTTTTTAGTTTTAGTTTTTAACTACCATGTATACTTTTTTACAGAAAATAAATTACTAGGTAATAAATTATTATTATTAGCATTTGAGTTATTCTAGAATAACTATGTTTGCCCAAAGATTTGTACCAATATGTGTGGCATGCTGAATTGAACTTGTGATTTAGGCTGTTATTGGATAATGTATTGCCAGCTTTTAGTTGCTCTAGCATTAGTGGTTTCTATGTAATGCTGAATGCTTGTATACAAAAATTCTGTAGATCGTCCTGGCTTGTTTGACCTGAAGGGAAAAGCAAAGTGGGATGCTTGGGAGTCTCGAAAAGGTCAGGATCTGTTGTTACTTATATTTGATGGACTTCTTATCTCACAGAAAGCTTTATGAAAGTATCAGCCTACGTCTGATACTCACAAATACTGGAGAATATCAGGCAATACCCAGTACACTATTATCACTATTATTAACCCTAATCAATGATTGTGTATTTTCGACATGAACTTCATGTATGATTTTTATAATGGATTAATAAACTTTCTGGGTATTCGGTGCCTTAGAATTATGTAATAGCCAGCCATTATCAGAAGAACGATACAATGCTTGTGTGTATGACGTGTATGTAAGTAAATAACATAAGCCAGCTGCAGCTCAATTACTGTTTTAGTGGTACATTACTTATGTCTGATTACTGCTGCTGTTGCTGTTTTTACCATTGATGACAAACTGTTGCAGGACTTGGCAAAGAAGATGCGGAGAAGCAGTATGTTTTAGTAGTGAAAAGACTGAAGGATACTTACGGCTTTTAGACAATTCCATTGTTAACTCATTGCCTGGTAAGTTGTGTGCAATTCATTTTTTGTTTTTGTGACAACCTATTCTCTCTATCACAATTCCACACTGCATTGAGAATGTGATTGTATTTACATATAAGAGGCACTCAAAAAGTTTTGCACATTGATTATGGCACTTCAGATCGTTTCTGTTTAACTTTTTGTGACATCATAAATGACACTGACATCAAATCCGCTTCATGCTTATACGAGTAAATGTTTTACTAGTGTATAGATTTGTCCATGCACTATGTTACTGACAAACTTACAAAAAACGATAGTTGCTCTTAATAATTATTAATAATAATTATTAATTATGTGGCTATCGCAGTGCCAATACATGCTTTCATCTTGTTTTGTTTTTATGAATTGATTTATGAATTTTATTTATTTGGTAACATTTTTGTTTTAGTAATACCGCAAAACTGCTAATACAAGCCAGGGGTCAGAGTCTGATGTTTTCATAGAAGCCGGGTCTCTAATATAACCTGGACATTCAAGTCGTTGTTGTTGTAAGTGTACTAGCAGTTGTAGTAGTAGTGGTGATAAGTTGTATGTGCAGTAGTCTTATATACTCACCCTACATTGTAATAAAAATAATTGTAATAATAGTATTTCACACACTAACCATAGAAAAAGTGTATTACCCTGGTTTAACAGGTTGACAATGTTTTAATATAAGCTGGGTCTCATATAGTAGTGGGGTCTCCAATACAAGTTGGGGGTCTAAGTCAAATGTTTTAATAGAAGCCGGGGCTTCTATTAGCAGTTTTACGGTATTTAGTAAATGATCACGGACTTGCTGAGAATTTTCTGTGTTATTTCAACATAGTGTCTGTTTTTTTTATTAACCTGGTGGATTAAACAAAATGTAATAGTTGTAGTGCTTTTGGCAATATTTTAGTTACAATATGTAGTATGTATGGCAGTATGTAGCGCTGTGCGTAATGATGTGACATTGTCAGATTTATTACAACATAAATTGTTATAAATATCAGGGATGTGCACAAGACTTTCTGAGCCGAGACCAAGACGAGACTCGAGACCCATGTCTTCGAGACCAAGACAAGACCGAGACGAGACGTTGCAGTTTCCGAGATGCTGGCTGAGACCTTGAAGCTCCCGAGACATCTAGGGAGCTTCAACGTCCCGCCGAGACGTTTTCCGTGACGTTTTCCGTGACGTATGGTGAAATACATTGACAACGAAAAAATTATACAAATTAATTAACTCACACCATGGTAATCACTTTCTATTTGTGATATTGTGGGTTTTTGCACTTTATTTTGACAATTATCACTGAATAATTAACGGCTTGCACCATAAAGAATTGCAACTGCAGTGCTGTAGACATGAGCCATTATGTTTATCACAATTTGCAAGCAACTGAATTTAGTAAACTACAGCTGATTATAGCCTTATACGTTGTCTACATTTGGCTGATAATATTCATTCTGACATCAACACTTTATCTTCGTTGCGACTAGGTCACTGACGAAAAAAGACTGACATGACATAATTGTGCTTTATGATAAATAAGTAAATAAAAGAGTAAAGACACTGTAAACGAATATGTCTAAGTCACAAATGTCAAGCTGGTTAGTATCGCTCTAACTGCAGCTACAGTATGCATGGCGCGCGCCTGCACAAAATGTCTCGACGAGACGTAATGGCTTGAGACCCGAGACGAGACCTACTAGGCCAAGACTGAGACATATTGCTCTGAGACCAAGACTAGACGTTAGTGCATCTGGAGACTGTCTCGAGACCGAGACATCTCGACTGAGACCACATCCCTGATAAATATATAAAATATGATATATAAAATGATCATAAATAATAGATACATATGTATATAATCATATACAGTGTACTATCAGATGTTTTTTCTGTGTCTAGAATGACATTTATATCTATGGTGGAGTAGCCGATGGAGTTATAGTAAATGAACTGTGGCGTTTTAACGTCGCCAATTCAAGCTGGTTGTTGATTGGCTCAGCTGTCGGCATGCCATTGGCTGCCGTCGGCCACTCGGCTCACTGCATTGACAACTCTATGTTTGTTATTTTTGGTCATCATCCAATCTATGGATATCTCAACACCGTCCAACACTACGATTTTGGTATGACACTTCTTGTTGGATTTAAACTCAAATGTTTTGTGCTGTAGGACACACAGAAATGGAATGCATTTATTTTTCCATATAAAATGCACATAATTACTTCTGATAAAGGCTGCCAAAAGAACAAATGCTAGAATTTGTTTTATTCATCCATGTTGATTTAATTTTAGTACCAGTGCAATGGAGGCTTAGAAAGTTTTATCATTTCTGAGAAGATCTATTATTATTTGTTAAGTGGGATGTAAAACTACTTACTCACCCACTTTAGCATTCTGAGCTTTGTGTAATATTTCTAGACTGCATTGCTCTATTGTCTTGTATTTGTGTTTTGAAATTGTTTTTACTTTCTTATTTTTTATCTCCGCCAAGGTGAACGTCGTGAACATTGGAGGAGATTAAGAGATTGGTCATTCTGTCCTTCTCTCCATCATTCTGTGTGTGTACATGATGACTCATAATAGCAATGACGTCATTGCATCAACAGCTGCTTGGCTGGCTATTACTTTTCCTTTCCTTTATCCTGGCGTGAAGTGGCTCTTCTTTCTCCCTCCCCTTTCTTTGTTTTAGGTGTAGTAGTAGTAGTAGTAGTAGTAGCAGTAGTAGTACTAATGTTCAAATTACTGTACTTGGCGGTGATATGCACTCTCATCAGCACCTGCTAGTTGTCAGTGTCATCTGTCATGTTCTATTGTTGTAAAGCATGTACATCTGACGCATGTTCAATGAACTGCTTACTTACTTTGCTAATTACTTACTTATTGGCTGGCGACTGCTATAGGCGACTCATATTTTCAGGCACTGTGTGTGTATCTGATTTAGTATGCATGCTTGTCTGTCAGCAGCTTGCCTGCTGAATATAGCAGTCGCGAGCCACATCACCTACCAGGTTGTTGCATGATTGATCGTTTGCAGTGAGTGGCACGTGGTCGGTGGTGAACACAACCGGTGCGGTGGTCAAGGGTGGTTACGGTCACTCCAGCGTGTATGATGAGGAGACAGGAGTGATTCTGGTACATGGTGGATATCACTCCATGTCTGCTGCCACTTACCTACTCACTGATGCACTGTACGAGTTCAACCCGAACACGTCTGCATGGTATGTCTCATGGTTTCAGATGTTGTCTGTCTGCTAGTTCAATCCATCTGCCTGCCTATCTCTCCATCTATTTGTCATTTTGTATGCTTGTCCATCTGTCTGTCTGTCTGTCTCTGGCTGTCTGTCACTTTGTTTGTTTGTCAGTTTGTCCATCTGTTCATGTGTCTGTGTGCATCTATCATCTGTCTCCAGAGAAATGGGTGGTAGCTTAGGCAGAATTGTTTGCACTGCAAGATGTGACTTCACTTAGTACTAATAATGACAGAATATCTGTTATGCATGCTAGTGTGTGAATTTGTGATGTGCTGTAGGCGTGTGCTGAGACCAAGTCATCAGTCTCGCTACCTGCACTCGGCCGTGCTACTGGGTCGTCTGATGTTAGTGTTTGGAGGCAATGCTCACAATGACACTTCGGCTGGGCGTAGCACCAAGTGCTACAGCAGCAGCTTCATGGTCTACGATCTAGGTCAGTTGTCGTAATAATACACTGTGTTAAAAAAAAACAGCCACTCACGTTTCCTTGTATATCTCCATGCAAAATGTTTAAATTTCCACAAAATTTTCAGGGAATGTTTAAGAAAAAACACGTATTCTACCGGTAAAAAGTTAAATATTCTTTGCTACCAGTGATGTCATGTTGATGTCATATTTCCGTGTTTGTAAATTGTGGTTTTTACCATTGCAAACACACAATTGATGAAACGTTTGTGAGTCAGCAAGAGTTATGGAGCCGCAAGTTTGTGCAAGATGTTTCTAGACATAAAACTTTTAAATAACAAAATTGACATGACTGGTGGTATCAAGCCGTTTGACTGATAGCGGGCAAGTTGTCATCCACGCAGTGACGCAGTGCATGTATGTTTGCCAACATCAACAAAGTTGAGGATTTTGCACTCAGCCATGAAAATAAACCATGGAAACAGTTCACAATAAAAAAATTGCATGACGGATTAGCATATTTTTTGGGTTTAGTCAGCACAATGGTCAATTGATGTGTTTTAACATTTCATCAACTGTCTGTTTTTAATGGTAAAAGCCACAATTTACAGAGATGGAAATATGACGTCAGCATGACGTCATTGGTAGCAAAGAATATTTAACTTTTTCATTAGTGAAATACTTGTTTCCACAAGCTAGTTTGTTAAGTCTTGCTCAAGGCTGACTACTGTCTGCAGACCATTCCTGTGCAGTGTGCAACATTTTGTGAATCCATGGGGTGTGGGGTTATATCTGGGGAATTTTGTTCATGTTAATTTGTCCATTTTTTATCTGTCTAGAGGATGAAATTAAGATTTATAAGTATTTTCTGTAGTCTGTAGCTATATCATACTCGGTATAAAATGTCGAATGTCAATTGTTGGTTTGGGCAGAAGTTCTGTCGTAATGGTTATCACTTGAAAGTTTTGTCTCGTTAAACGAACAAGCTGATCGATGCTACCACATGGTGAATCATTAATCATTTTTTACAAGTTGGAAGCAGTCACCTTTTGGCTGTGCATTTGACCTCTAAATCTCTCCTTCCCTGGCTTTCAGAGACCCCATCGAACACAATTTTATTGTACCTCACCGGAGTACTTGCCAAATGACGTCTAAATCCAGTTAAGCAGGGTGCTTATATGTGACAGATGACAGACTGACGCTGTGCAGAAATGTGTCATGATGTGTGGAATTGGTTATGCTGCAAGAGTGATTTCGCCTAAAAACAAATGTGACCATATGATAAGTAAGTTGGTTATCCTGTGCACAGAGTGTGGCCAGTGGTACGTACTGGACGAACCAAAACTGAGACGTAATATAGCACGCTTTGGTCACTCGGCCGTTGTCCATGGCAACAAAATGTACATATTTGGAGGCTTCAACGGAGTTGTTCTTGGCGACATGTTTGTCTACGAACCTGGTGAGAATGTATTACTGAACCATAAGTAAGTAACTGAATGATTTCGTGTTGAAGTTTGTGTGGTTGGCAGCTTGGTTTATTGGTAACATCGCTGGTTGCGTCAACAAAGTTACTGTGCACTGAGCTAGGTTAATAGTGAGTTTGGTACTCATTTGTGGGTACACTGTCTTGGTATGTAGCTAAGTCACCCATATCAACTCAGCCTGGCCATCTCTCTGTGGATAGGTGCAATGAGTACTAGTGAAATTGGTGGCATAAACAAGCACACTGTGCTATACACTAGCCTCATATCTGTGGTCTTGCAATGTAAACTAGTGTCTGGTTGAGGGCTAATGAAATGGAGGTCAGTGCTGCCCTATGGGCTTTTCGGAAGGATTTGGTTATGTTTTGCATGCAAAAGTTGTATAACTGAATACCAATTCAGTGTAATTTTTTTCAAGTAACGTTAGAATCACTAACCTATTTCACTTGCTTATATTTGCTTGAGCAATGTGTTTCACTTGACATATTGTTTTTCTTTTAATGGTCATATTTTACAAATAGACTAGGTCATGAAATTGATACCAAAAATGCAGAATTTTAATGTTGTCATTTTGATTGGGAGCTGTAGGTTAATGATGACAGTGGTTTGTGGGTGTCTTTTCTTCTCTCTTTCATTCTCAGTAAGGAGTGGGGGCGGAGAGGTACCCACCCAGATCTTCTCCAGGAAACCTCATAGACGTCATGAATCGGTTGAAACTTGGATTTCTGCTTATGTCTACCTGTGAGCCTGGTCGTGTGCCAGACACGGAAGATAATGTGTTTGGCCATTTTTGCAGCACTCTTACAGTGTGGGCTGGTGGTCAGCTCCCAATGTTTGATGTGGTGTGGATTAGCCGCCCACAATGGAGAATGGCCATTGTGTAGCTGGGCCACTATTACACACTAGTCTCTTGTCCAGTCATGTTGCCAGCATTGATGTGTCAGAGTGTGCTTACTGTCGGTGGAAACTAAGTCCGTAGCTGCTTCCATTGGTCATGCTATGGCTGATATGTGTCTGACATCACTAAAGTGGGTTAATCTTGACCTTATTCAATGAAAACTCTCAAAGAGGTTAATACTGACATTGGTTTGTAGGTGCGTGCGTTGGGCATCGCACGTCCGGCGCGTGTTTGACGTCACGGGAGGGTGCTCGCTGTGCGTGGGCCAATGATAAGCTCTGTCTTACTCCAGACACGGCTCAGCAGAGACTGGACAGCAAGAACATTGAAACTGTCACGGCACCGCGGTGTGAAAAACGCGGTCAGTCAGATCGGCTTGATGTGAGATCTGTTGAGTGAAAAAAATTTTCATTATGTGTTGCTGCCAGTAGCTGGATTAAGTAAGTAAGTAACAATTTATATAGCGCCAAAATTTTACTGGAGAATTAGGACGCATTGGGGATGGGCACTAGGGGAAAGATAAGTAGACTGAAAGACATAGTGAGTCTTAAGATGACGTCTGAGGGAGGTAGATGTTTGGGCTTCATGAATAACGTAACATAAAATACTAAGCAAAAGTAGGAAAAATGTACGTATAATTAGACCTAAGTAAAATTGTGCAAACAGTATCGTAAAACAATTTCATGCAATGAGCCATTCATTTGTACATGTGAGAGCTGGCATAGCACGAATTAGCTATGGTGATTACGTCTTGGTGTCTGTCACGTCCCAGTACCATTCCAAGAACAGGTGAGATAGAGACTTCGGGTTTTTACCATATGATAGCTTAGGATCTGTGGTATTTTGCGACATAATTTCACACCGCTTCGTTTAGGGTGTCCCCACGAATGAGGAGGCACCCACCCTAAAAAGACGTTATTTTGCCACTATTGGCTCGTCTGCCAGGAAAATGGTTGCAGATAGGCACAGACATGCTGCTTATTATAGCAAGCACTGGTGACAAGCTTTTTAGGAATGTCAAGATCAATGATCTTGAATGACTTTGAACTCCCAAAATAAGAAGTTTTAGTGAATTTTTCGCGATTTCGAACTGCGATGCACATTGTAAGAGTGAATTGCACCAAAATGGTGGGAGGTAGACCAAGACAACCTGCATATGAAATTTTCAGCATTGAACATGGATTTTAGTGATCTAAATCCCAATCTTCTACATTTAACGAAGCCAGCGCACAAGGGTGCCAAAAATGGGTACCCCCTTGAAAAGTGGTGACTTTTGCGCTATTCGCTTGTCTAGCGTGAAAACGCTTGCAGATAGGCACAGATGTGTTACTTATTATAACAAGCACTGGTAATGTTTTTAGTAATGTTTTTAGGTAATGTTTTTTTTCTTTTTAGTGCTATTAACATCAGTGATCTTGAATGACCTTCAATCACAAAATAGGGTTTTTTTTAGTGAATTTTTGCGATTTTCGGCTGCAGAATAGTGAACTTAGACAAAATGAATGGACATAGACCAAAATTACCTGCGAACAGGAACTGCTATGGGCTCTCGTGTGTCATGAGCATTAGCTCAGATTTCTTGTTTTGTTAGTTCACGTTGACAAGTATGGCATCAATACATTTAGTCAGAAAGATCACGTTTTGGTGGTATCATACGTGCAAGATTCGTTGAAATGCCGACTAATAAACTGTATAAGTTTTAGGTCTGGTGCTTATTAAAATTTTGTGATGGATTAATTGCAAAAAAAAGTTTATCATAGTTAATCAGTTAATTTTGATTAATTTTTGTAGCCGATCATAAGACTTATGAAAACTGCAGAATTTAACTACTGGTTGTTGTTAATTGATTTGTGCATTGTTTTCGCTATAGTATATTGATAACTAATTGATACAAGAAATTTGAGCTAATGCTCATGAGACGCGCGAAAGCCTACAGCAGTTCCGGTTCAGTAGTTTAGCTGAAAATTGGGGTGTTCACTGTGCATCCTAAGTTAATATACAAATACCAAATCCTCTATCTGGATCGCATAACGATAGTAGCATGGCGCCACCTTGTGAATGATATAGACTTGAGTCGCAGCCCAAAATCGCCAAAAAATCTATAAAACCCCTTATTTTGGCATTCAAGGTCATTGAAGGTCATTGAATTCGACGCCAATCGAGAGCCAGTATACGACTTCCTATTAGTGATTTATAGTAACCTAGGCCCTATCTTGCACCGTTACTGAGATACAGCAACTTATTGGCCAAAAATCGCGAATTTTGCCAACCCCCTCTCATTTAGCGCTCTCGTTCAGGGTGACCCCCTTCGAATTTATGAAAAAGCTTTACGATTCCTGAAACTAGAGTTTTCCAGGCAGCCGACGGTGAACATTTGGTGACCGTAGATTGCACCGTTTTTGACTGATCCACCTGTGTGATGGACAGACAGACAGACAGAATTGCGATGGCTAAGATGCGCTGAAAGCAGTAGCTGCTTTCACGCGTAAAAATGTATCGTCGTGATCTGTTCTATAGTTAGAGCTGATCATACTGATACAATTTTCATTACCATACTGTGCAATAGCAAATACGCGAAAATTATTAACTGAATTCACTCTCAAACTTTAAATGCGTTTTCCCAAAATTGAATAAAGTGCAGTTTACCAGTTATTGCTTGGTGCCGTGTCATTGAGTTGATTGAATGTGTTCTGTAGACGATGTTGCCAGTGATTGTGATGCCGAGAAGTACAAGACATGCCTCGGCTGTACTGTGAGTGAACTTAACTGTGAATGGTGCAACGGAGATTGCCAGTACAGTGGCACCTGCAACTCCGCCCAGGTACCTTGTTACATTCTTGCTAATTTTCTGCCATATTTGCCTGTTTTTTTTTAAATTGCTAAATAGCCAGGATTTTATGCATTAATTTGTATGGTTTTCTTACCAATAAGTTTAGAAAAACCCACAGGAATTAATTCTCGACAAAGCGTATACTTTGGATTTTTCGCATTTTAATGATTAACAGAAAGCAAATTGATACTGCTTTGTAACTTATTTTTGGATGATCCATTTAGTCCTGGTACTTCCAGAATGCTTGGCAAGTGAGAAAATTCCCAAGATGCCAATTTAACAGTTAGCCACAATGCACCACAATCTCAACGCTTTAACTGATATGTCTTCAGCAGCCACTTAAACTGTTTAAATTTAAGGTCAGTTTGTCTCAGATGAACTGGAAAGCAGTTACACTGTTTCGGGCATACAATCAAGAAACACTGTGGTTGCTGTTGTCTGCCATTACTTATAATATTGGCTGATAGTAAGTAAACGTTTATGCCAGATAAATTTGACACAGTGAAACATTGTGTTAGATGTGGGTTCGTAACCCCTACTGAAGGGGAGATTTGAGGGTCAGACCTCTTTTTCCCCCAGCCAACATGTGCACTCGCCTACTTAAGATTCTCCAGTGGACAGTATCGATCAATGATTTGTCCTATTACAAAATGTTTTTTGTCTTGTTTTCATTGCTGCAGAAGGCAACTAGTGGTGATCAGTGTTTGGCATCATTCCCACTGGAGTCACGTCAGTGTCCAAACCTACACAATTGTCACGCGTGTCAGTTGGACTGGCAGTGTCGCTGGAACGATCGAGACCACAGATGTACGTATGGTATCTATATACATTGTCACTTGCAGCAGAACGTATTATTGCAACTCTAGTACTCTGCTGGTCACATGACTGATTCCTTCAAGTGACCCTAAAACATGGTTGAGTTTTTGCCAGCAAAAGCCTATTTCTGTTACTCAAGAGGTTTAAACTGGTAAAAACTTGGTTTAAACCGACACAGTTCTACACTAATTTTCATAGCATAATAGATTTACTTTTAAAATTTGTATTAATTTGTAATGTTCCAGAAGCAGAATTGATTTTAGATGACAGAATTACAAATTCTGTTAGAGAATGATTGTGCACAAATTAACATACAAGCAAAAGCGTGTACTGTCTATTGCTATTCTATCTGTCTGTCCGTCCATCTATCTGTCACGACCTGGTACCGATTTAAGCCATGGTGAGGTGGAGACGGTGGTTTTTCACTGTATTATAGCACAGAGTCTCTGGTTATTGTGATCAAATTTTGTGCTGCTAGGTGAGAAAATTCTCCTTGAACTAGGATGTCAAAGAGGAGTCCCCCTGCAAAATTGTTATTTTACCGTTAATAACTTGCCTAGCATAAGAATGGTTGCTTATAGACACACACTTGCTGCTTATCATAACAAGCAATGCTGACAAGCTTTTCAGAGTGCCAACGTCATGACCTTGAACGACCTTGAAATATACAAATAGTGCATTTTAGTGATTTTTTTGCAATTTTAGTTTGTGATGCATATTTCAAGAGTGAATTGCACAAAATTACTTTCAATCGATGCTGTTAATATATAGTCATCCAGTAGCTTAGATTTCTTGTTAAACTTTGAATTGTCTGCTGACAGGTGAAGCATTAAGCACGCAGCTAGTGTCTGGTGGCACAGATCATGCGGAGTGCACCGTTACACCGTGCAATGCCCATACCTCGTGTGAGAACTGCACACTGTCGGCGTGCATGTGGTGCAGTAGCGGCCCACCGCACTGCGTCGAATCTAACTCGTATGTCGCGTCTTTCCCGTATGGACAGTGTCGCGAGTGGACAACACTCACCTCCAAGTGTCCTGGTCGGTTTCCATGATTGATTTTTACAGAGCTTTTGTCACTAGTGCATCTGGGAACAGCCAGGCATACTTTTTTTGTTTTTTTGTAGGTAGTGCTGAAACAGGTGTTTCTTTCACCCAACGCCTGTTTCTGCTCAACCTGAAAAAAACAGCACATGCGAAATACGCATCAAAATGAACAAAAATTGTTAATAAATTTCATCTCTGCACATTTTTGGCCTCCAACTGTCTTGACTCCAGACTTTTCGCTTACAGTATTTGCATTGTCGTGCTGCAAGTCTATCAGATGCTGTTTAAGAATGTTGATGAACTCAAGAAGCAACTGGTTGAAATCTGGAGTAGAACATTATCGGCACTGCTATCAATAAACTGAGAATAGACTGGTAAACCATCTCGGTATGTAGCCAGCCGTCCAGGTCGACTCAGCCTGGCCATCCCTTTGTGGGTAGATGGTGCAATTCACCGGGCTAAATTCACATAGGCTGAATTTTGCTGAGTAGGATGTTGTCCATGAAAATAGTCGAGGAAGGGTGAGACGTGGATTTGAAAAATTGTTCGTTGGATTCTTGGTGGTAAAAGTGAGTTGTGCGTATTGCTGCATTGCAGTGACGCGGTGCACTGACCTGAAGTACTGCGGCAAGTGTCAGCAGAACCCGTCGTGTGGCTGGTGTGATGACGGCAGTTGGACCGGTCTCGGCTCGTGTTTTGATGGCGGCAGAAATGGTCCGCTCAGTGTAGCTTCTGGCAACGAGTCTGTGGAGACATGTTCCCGTGATCACTGGTACTTCACCTCATGTCCACGTGAGTTCTGTTGTGTGTGTAATTTTGCATTATGCTTTTATTGTTGTGTAGCAGACCAGTTGCCAGACTTGTACAAGTGGAGGTTTAGTTCCTCCTCTGAGCCAATCCAGCTAAGAGGTTTGGGGAATGCTGTAAGCTCCCTACATGTGGGGCAGACGTTTTTGTGCATTTTGAGCTTTAATAATTAATTTTCCCATCTCTGTGGAGATGTTTTTGATTATTTTTATGCAGTGTTTTCTGGCTTTAGCTGATGGAGGGTTTGATCAAACCCGTCTAACCTGTCTTTTTTACATTTCACCAGATGCAGTTTGAGCTTTGATTTCATGCTTCTATTTCCCATAATTTGTTCATTTCTGATTGTTCGATTTTTACACGCGAAAGCAGCTACTGCTTTAGCGCGTATTTTCTAGCCATAGCAATTCTGTCCGTCCATCTGTTCATCTGTCTGTCCATCACACAGGTGGATTAGTCAAAAATGGTGCAAGCTAGGATAACCAAATTTTCACAGTCGGCTGCCTGGAAGACTTTAGTTTCAGGAACCGTAAAGTATTTCCATAAACTCAAAAGGGGTCATACCGAACAAGGGTGCTAAATGAGAGGATGGTAGGAAAAATTTGCAATTTTTAGCCAGTAAGTCGCTCTATCTCAATAACGGTGTGAGATAGGGCCTAGGTTACTATTAACCACTAATAGGAAGTCGTGCACTGGCTCTCGATTGCCACCGAATTCAATGACCTTGGATGCCAAAATAGGGGTTTTTATAGTTTTTTTGGCGATTTTCTGCTATGAGACACATTTCAAGAGCGAATTGTGCCAAAATCAATTTAGATAGACGTGGAGAAGCTGCATACAAAATTTTCAGCATTGATGTAGATTTCGATTGTCCAAGTCTCTATTTTCTAGGTTCGAGGAAACCTGCGCACGAGGGCATCAAAGAGCTGTATACCCCATAAAAGTCGTTATTTTACCTTTGTTGGCCAGTCTTGCGAAAACGGTTGCATATAGGCATGGGCATGCTGCCTATCACAACAAGCACTAGTAACGAGCTTTTTAGTCGTATCAAGGGGTTTCTGTTGATTTTTGCGACCTTCAGCTGCAGCGCACACTCCAAGAATGAACTACGATGAAATGGATGGAGATAGACTGACAGTTTGCGAACAGGAACTGCTATAGGCTTTTGCATATCTCATGAGCATTAGCTTAAATTTCTTGTTTAAAACAGCTTTACAGTTGAAACTTCTAATAAAGGCCAGGTCTCCAATAAACGCCAGGTCTCTAATAAAGGGGTGTTTTTGTCAAATGTACAAATAATCGCCGGGTCTCCAATAAACACTGCATCCCAGATAGATGTCGTGTACCATATATAGGCCTTTATTTGTGTATTTATTATGAAATCATTGGCTTTACAAAAGTACAATTAAAAACAAAAACTGTAACAAAAAACCTTTACTCTACTGAGACCTGCACATGATGTTCACTGTAAAATAATTTTCAGTAATATCAAACAATTTACATTTACTTGAAATTTACATGTTTTTTCTGTAGCCTGTGTAAAGAAACCAGTTCGAATTTATTTTTTTCATTGGAACTATTTCGTGGTAAAGTCCATTTCTGAATTACCAGTACTATAAATAAGAGGCCAGGTTAGCTTTCTGCTGACATCTTGACATATGCACTACCGGGTCTGTGCTTGAGGTTGAAGTTGGAGCTTAGAATAATCGGATAACTTACAGTTGAGACAAACGAGACGAGTCGAGACTTTCAAATTACAAAGACCATGTCGTAAGAGGTCACTTTGGTGCTGTTAGTGCCTGACAGTATTTTAAGTCGGATGCACTAAAAGCCAAGTGTGTGCATTACACATGGTGACGATACTGGATATTTAGAGATTAGCAGTGTTTAATATAATGGACATTCGATAGGTGTGCAAGAATGAACGCCGTTGCTCGTTGGCAAGATTCAAAGTTTTTGGGAGAGTTCAAGTAAGCATTATTTTTCCTGATTTATGGGTACCAGTTTTTTTGCCATTTTTACAAGATACAAATAAACGCTGGGTCTCTGATAAGCGCCGGGTCTCTATTAAATGCTGAGGTTTATTGTCAAATGTGCAAATAAATACAAGGGGCGTTTATTAGGAGTTTTACAGTAGTTATTTTTTAAATTGCATGCTAAACTAAACTGGCAGCATCTTTTTATGTCACTTTGCAATTTTTGTTTTGAACTGAACATCTGCTGTTGTGTGCAGTGTGTCAGTGCAATGGGCACAGTCGTTGTGTTGCCAATACTTCACACTGTGAAGCTTGCCAGCATATGACCACTGGTATGGAATCCTACACGTGTTTATATGAACATCTTTATTTGCACAGATGTGATTTTATTGGAACAAATGTTGCAGTAGCTCTTTTTGTCCCTGTTTATCTGTCACACGTGTATGGAGTTTGGGTCTGCCATTGGCTTTAGTTATAGCCAGAGATGGGTTCAAGGCCAGGATTTTTATGGCTAGGATACCAACATTGCAGAGAAAAGGCATATTCTTGCATCATTTTATTATGGAAGTCATGGCAAGCATTTTGTTGTTAACATGCTGTGTTTTAGGTATCAACTGTGAGCAGTGTGTTGATGGGTACTGGGGAAATCCTGTCAATGGTGGAAACTGCAGTGGTAAAAACGTTCAAAGTTGTTGCTGTTTTATCACTTTATGGACAAATATCTGTGTTCTGACTTTATCACATGGATCTGCAGCCTGTAAAAATGCTGCCACATTTTGACCCATTTGATAGTTATCTCTGCCTGGTGAACGTAGTGAACATTGGAGGAGATTAAGACATTGGTCGTTCTGCCCATCGTTTCATGTGTGTACATGTACTTTGAGGCGCCATATCTCTATAACGGTGCCAGATAGATGCATGGTCGCAATGGACCACCCATAGGAAGTCGACCACCGCGAGTCGAACGGTCACGTGACCGATGACGTCACGTGATCCCGAAAATTCAAGGTCATGACCCCTTTATCTTTAGCTGTAGTTGTAGGTGTAGGTGTAGTAGTAGTAGTAGTAGTAGTTGTTGTTTTTGTGATGTTTAAATTACTTCACTAGGTAGAGACATGCGCACTTACGAGGGCCTTCTAGTTTTCAGAATTATTTGATGAAGTAAAAGACTGCTGTTCGAACTAAATTGGACAGAGCTGGTTTTGCCTCTGTTAAATCTGCCTGAGGTTTTTGCTGTAAATTTAGATAGTTTATGTTATAGATTTTGCAAACTGTATTAATTTTTTCTTTAATCAATTAAAATTTAGTTCAAATTTGGGACTGATGATGAGCATTTGTAGTCTAATTTTTTTTCGAATGGGATATGTCATCAAGATTGGTCAAACAGTCTACACTCTGTAAGCATTGACCATGCAGTTTGTGTACTGCATCATCATCACTGTTTCAGTATTGCTTCAGTTTGCAAATGACAGCAACAACCAATAGTTCTCGTGGTCTGTTCTATTGACTACAGAAATTAATTGAAATTAATGGATTAATTTTGGCTAATTTCTGGCGATTATTTGATTAAAATAAGCCACTTGCATACTTGGGTGTATGAGCTGGAAGGTCAGGTGAAGTGTAGGTGATGCATCGCCATTCGGTTGTGAGCTGCTCCATGTTATGCTGCTGTGTACAGAATGCGAGTGTGGTGGCCAGGCGGACTTGTGTAATCAGCAGGACGGAGTCTGTTTCTGTAACACACGCGGCATCACCGGTGACCGATGCACACAGTACGTTTTTATTACTACACTACTGCTAATGTTGTCTCTCGGTTTCAGTATCATCGTCGTTAGAGATGTAAACTGTCGAGAATTATATTACTCGATATGAGAATTTCAATTCCTGGGACTTGCCGAGCACTTGAATTAGACCATTCATTTATTTGACTTTAGTGCATGCTGCAAAGATGACACCACAGCTGCTGCACAACATCATCTCATGCGCATTGTCCACATGCATGTGTATGAGATGCACGGAAACATGTGCTGCATGTGACAGACATACATGCTGCATGCAAGGTCGGTCATCTGCTGTAAGGATGGAATGACGGATGCGGCCAGTCACTTTCCATTCACCTGATGAACATTCATATGTTTGATGTCAATTACCACATTATTCCCCCTTACCCAGCCGCTTATCTGAGCCCAGATCAAGCAGGAACGTCAGCCCATCCCCTTGCACTTGACTTAATTACAGCCGTCAGCTGTCAACCCGACTTACTGGTGAACATTAGAACCTGTTTATTGTGTTGTATTATTCTTGGATGTCTCGACGAGTGGGAAATATGCTAGCAGTGCACTTGCATTTTGCTGCTCTGTTTCAGATGTGATACGGCTCATAAGTATTTTGGAGACCCGACCGTGTCAACCTGTTACTGTAAGTGTTCTGTCTAACACTCTAGTGACTCTAGTGCTTGGAGGATGCATTCACACGCCTTGGCTAAATTGAAAGAAATTTTTTACTTTTGCTGCTTGTTGTTCCTAAGTGAAATTATGTTTCTGTTGTTATACTGTTACAGGCTTTGTTAGTATTATTTATGAGAATTTTTTGTCTTTTATTCCTTATCGTCATTGTGTGCTTAGTGGCGATTGTCAATTTTTATCATTTTGTTACGACTTTATAATGAGCTTATTGTGCATCCATATTGTTATATATCTGCAGTTTGGTGAGCTATAAGCATACTTTTGGTTGTTTGCAGGCCTTGGTAAGAGCTAAGTTTTTTCCACATTTGCGGGTGTCACTGGGTCCTAGACACCTTACTGTAAATCTGAGTGATGCACTGTGTATAAATGTACATTTACGTGTACAGATGAGCTGACTGTTGACTATATCTTCACGTTCAATCTCTCATATGAAGAAAACCGATACTACACTAAGATGAACTTTATGAACACTCCACCCAAGGTCTGCTGATGCTCATCGTTTCTGTGTTTGTCCATTTGTCTGTTTTTGCGTTGCTTTCAGCAGGTTTGTTATATCAACCAGGCTTTCTGGCTGGATGATGATCGCACGTAATCTTGTTTCAGACAGGGGCCACATCCTGCTTTTTTGCAGGAATTTGTCACAGACGTTGCCATTGTCATGAGTTGCTGCCACGGCATCCATATTTGCTTAGAGAAAAACCAGTGTGGCAATTTCCATTGAAGTATATAGGATGATGCTGATTGGTTCAAGCTAAGAATGGTGACAAAGGCTGCTTTCATAAACTTTCACTGGGTAATTCGGGTTATGACCCGGCTGTTCACAAACTAATAACCGAAACTGGGTTGATAGTTTAAGAATGCTCGGTTCTCTACCTGGATCGCTGACCGAACAACCCTGCTGGTTAGTAGCATTGTCTAATTGTAGATGACGTCATCGTTTGTTGTCGGTAGTGAGGCCAATTATTTTCACAAATATTTCACTTCTATGCATTGTTTGCTGAATCTTGTCTGCCATTGCTTTTATTATTAACCACAATTTTCGTGATGTTTACGCACTCAGAAAATATATCACATTACTGTTACGTACACAACTGTACGCTGCACCCCACTTCCACACCCATCGATTTAACTGGTCGTTCATAAACCGCCTAAAACCTGACTTACCCAGCATAACTAATGCCAGTTATACAAGTTGAGTTTATAATACGACCAAATATTGAGGATGCAAAACAGAAGACACCCAGTTGAGTGGGACTGGTTCGGAGAGGATTTGCAGCTCAAGAATGTTGAACCAAGATCAAAATGTGGTCAGATGGCAGTTCAGAATTGACTCGAGATCAGTGCTTGAACCGCTGTAGTGCAGTGCAAAATATGGTTGCACTAGGTTCAGAGTCAAATTTGACCTCCGATCAAAGTTGAACCATGTTACTGCAGTGCTGTCTAACTGTCACTGTATGATTTATGAAGTGATGTGGTCGTGAATTATGTACAGGGTGGGCCATTTTTGTATACCTTACAATTTTACCAAATATTAACCGATTTTCAAATTTTTTTCACTGTCGGAATCAGCAGACAATTTGTAATAAAACTATAACTACAGATCCCACTACGTCTCAAGTGTGTCACTACACTACCTTGTGAAATGTCAGTGTCTTAAGAGTAACAATTAAAAACAGAATGATTTCTGCAACTATATATTTTAAGAAATTAGCAACAGAAACAACGTGTTTGTTGTCTCAATTGTTGTCTAAAAAGTCGTGTCTCACAGTTTTACGTCAAATGTTTAATGTATCTGCTTTGCTGCTGGATGACACATCCAAGACGGTATCGCCACTGACCAATGGCGCGATTAACCAAATGCTGCTGCAGTTTGTCCCACTTAGCGACGATCGCCTGCTTCAGCTGGTTAGCTGTCGTGAATCATCAACACTGATAGGCCATTTGTTGAAGAACATCCCAAACAGCATAATTGACTAGATCTAAGTCCGGGCTGTTTTGGAGCCACATGCCAGGCTCAATCAATGTTGAGCAGTGGTGTCGCCATCTTCAGTGCATGGTCTGACATTTCACAAGGTATTGCAGTGACACACTCAAGATGTGGTGGGATCTATAGTGATAGTTTTGTCACAAATTGTCTCTTGATTCTGATAGTGAAAGAATTTTGAAAATCTGTTAATATTTGGTGAAATTATAAGGTGTACAAAAATGGCGCCATTTTTGGCCCACACTGTATATGTGATAATGTGAAGCATTGGCATGTTGTGATTGTTAGGTGGATCGGGACGTAGACTTTAATATCAACTGTACCGAGAATGCCACAATGAACATTACTGTCAAGTCAGGTCTGTCAAATCACTGCACCACATACTGCAGCGTTGCAGCTTTTTTATTTGTGCCATGTGTGTTTACATTATAAAGATGTTTTGCATTATTCTGACACCTCACGGGAAGTCCTTGTATGTTTTATAAATTTAGCTTTCGGGGTCTTGAACAACTTTCCGGCTCCGGGAAGTGACAGTGACAGTCCCAGTCATGGGATCACTGCACTGATCTTTTGCCTGTAGCTATCCATTTCTTTGTAGAGTGGTCTGTCATCTGTCTGTTGTCTTTCACAGTTGTGCACCTTGCTTAAATACTTTGATGGATTACATGCCATTTGGCAGGCACACTCGGGGTCTAAGGAGAAGGGGAGATTATAAGGGTCGAAACCTTCACCAAAGTATGCACTTGGAAGCTGCTGCTGCCACCTAATGAATAGAAATGAAGAGTTGTATGGAAGTGTTGAAGGTTGGTTAAAGGTGGTGATATAGCTCTTTATGGGAAGCCCATCACAGAGCTACAGAGCGTCACCTGCCATATGGGATCACACAGTATTACCTGCCACTCAACATAGGTGAATGCGCCCTGCCTTTAACCCCAACCAGATAGGCTGGTACTCGATTCACCTACCCCAGAGGAATGGAAGGCTGAGTTGACCTAGGTGGCTGGTTACATACCGAGATGGTTTACCTGCCTGCAGGCAGTCACCCACCCATCAAAGCACTAACCTGGCCTGGCATGGAATATGTTCATTGATCGGATGAGATGTGTTGCCGCTACGCCTAGCCACCAACCCATGTAAGAGTGATTTTGCTTCTTAGCAAATTACTTGTTATAATTATCATAATGTTTGTGCTTCAGCTGCAGAGCCGGTGGAGAGATACTTGCTAGTGAATCACCCATGCACTCATTACTCAATGCTCTTCTCACACAAAGACTTTGACTTCGGTGGCAATCATAACACCACATTCTACGTCTACCTATTCAACTTCCGAGCTCCGTTTTTGCTACAGGTACGCCTTTTTTACTGGTGAGATTCTGTCTTTGTTGACATTGTAAAAAGGTAAAAGGTGTCATGGCTTATCCATCTTTTTTAGTTGTTGAGCCATTGCGTGGATAAACCACAAAGTCTGTGACGTGCAATGCCAGACTTATGGTTATGTTTCCAGTCACAGTAGCAATACTGCTTTTTTGGCTGGTACTAAATTATACTGCCTGGTGACAGAGGCACATGTGTGTAAACAACTTGCTAGGGGTTGTTACTTAGCAGTATCAGGTTCAGAGTCATACCCACGCTCGTTTGATCATAAGTCTGATGCCCTAAGCAACATCAAACTTTTTGCATTGTTGGAATGTTTGTTTGTGTTGTGGACTGCATTTGATGATTATTATTTTGTCATATTTAAAGACTTTGCTTTTGCACGGTTTTGATTCATCCACTTGTGGAAAGATTTTTTTTATCTAATCCAGAGGACAGGACACTATTAATAGTAACCAGCGACCAAATGCACTAACTGCAAACTAAGCACATTGTCTGCTCTAAAGAGTGACATAGGGATGAAC
>Ga0209367_1002399_pt1 | contig 24717 bp, 12 predicted proteins | sample WorMetLIZISLAND2_FD_187412 | JGI IMG/M metagenome (GOLD analysis project Ga0209367, IMG submission 187412) | Marine gutless worms symbiont microbial communities from Max Planck institute for Marine Microbiology, Germany - Olavius geniculatus... ... | reverse complement strand
AAAACAGCAAAAATTACAAAAAGTGATATTATTCAGCAGCACATTGACACACAGTCAGTGTGATGCGGGCAATATCACCTTTTGTAATTTTTGCTGTTTTCGATGTGCAAGTCCTTAAATGTTGCCGGTAACACAAGTGTAAACTGATGTTTTGTACATTTATTATTATATTATTATGACGAGGTACTTGCATGCGACAGCTTGAGCAGTGATGAGCTCGGTCTGGTTTTATACATTTGCATGTGACACAAAAACGAACATCTGCACAAATAGGTTGAGACACATTATGCTAAGTGCCTATGTCCTCCAATGTTCTCATACCACAGCATCAAAAGCAGGGATGCGGTAGTCCCCGAAACTGCTGCCATTCGCCACATCTGTTAAAACCTCAGACCGCAACCAACCGTTAAGTTAGCGGTCCGAGACCGCTAAGCTCCCACACCACTGCCACCGATAAGCTAGTTGTTTAGAGAAAAAATCAAGCGCATTGTTCTCACACTGCTGCAAGCAGAACTGCCAGTGCGAGTGCGCAACTGCGCATGTCCTCGTCAGTCGTCACAGTGCCAGTGGTGACAATCAGTGAGTGAACATTAGTTCTACAGTGTACTATAACAACAGGAAAATGACAGTTTATTGTACATAGTTACAAATCACGTAAAAGTTGTTGATTTGGGGTCTCAAAAACTAGTACTAGTGACAGACGTCTTAGCGGTCCAGACCGCTGCTAGCTTAACGGCATAGTGGTTTAAACCATTAAGAAAGCCATTAGGGCTTCGGACCAGCCATTAAGGCGCCTTAACAAACAGTTCGGTGGACTAGGATGTGGTCACAAAATAGACATACATGCATACTTGCGTCTAAACTTATGTCTGTGTCTGAGTCCAGTTCAGTAGTGACATGTGACATTTACCTCCATTGCCAGTTCTACAGTGAACAGGCAGTGACTTTGATTTATCCATAATCAGCCGAACTCTTCCTATTTCGGTCATGTCTTCTTCGTATTGCCGCAGCTCGGAATGTGTCAGAAAAAACTGTCAAAAGCAACATGCCAAATATTACACACACTACTACTGCGAAAATCAAAAGCGTTTCAGAAAAATGAGCAAATAAACTGCTCTGAAGCTCCTGACATGTGATCCATCTGCATATCAATCACATCACACAGATGGCATAATGATGTCTCAAAGTAATGTACACAGTTCATGACATATTATACAAGAAATACTATACGTTAGATTGTAACCAATCTAACTTATAGTCCATGCACATTACCTACCGATACCAACAAGAAATTTGAGCAAAGCTCACAAGACGTGCGAAAGCCTATAGCATTTCCTGTTCAGTAGTTATAGTTTCGAAAATCGAGACCATAGTACACTTCGGCCGTAGGCGCGTGTGGTGTCAGCGGCGTGGCGCCTCCTTGTGAATGATATAGACTCTCACAGGCGAAAGTGGCCAAAAAATTCATAAAACCCCCTATTTTGGCATTCAAGGTCATCCAAAGTCATTGAATTCAGCGCCAATCAAAAGCCAGTATACGATTTCCTATTAGTGATTAATAGTAACCTAGGCCCTATCTTGCACTGTTACTGAGATACAGCGAGTTTTTGGCCGAAAATCGCAAATTTTCACCACCCCCCTCTCATTTAGGGCCCTCGTTCGGGGTGACCCCCTTCGAATTTATGGAAAAGCTTTACGGTTCCTGAAACTAGAGTCTTCTGGGCAGCCGACAGTGAAGATTTGGTGATCCTAGCTTGCACCGTTTTTGCCTGATCCACCCGTGTGACAGACAGACAGACGGACGAACGGATGGACGGACAGAATTGCGATGGCTAAGACGCGCTGAAAGCAGAGCTGCTTTCGCACGTAAAAACCCTAACCAGAGCCATTTAATCTGGCAACTCAAAAACTCAGGCATCAAACCAAATATAGCGAACCTAATGATGCACGGCTAAAATCCATTGAAAATTTTTCAACATGAGTGCAGAAAGCAGCCCCAATGGATTTGAAAACCCAAAATCTGTACACTAAAATGAAACATCAAGTGAATTGCACAACCAGTTGTTCATTTGAAATTCTGCAACACGTGCCAACTGCCATCATGTGACTTCAGCGATCACGTGACCGACATACTCGCCTTGTAGGGTTCCCTAATAACTGGTCCATTGTGCCATTATGGAGATATCAAGCCTCAAAGATAACAGAGTCACAACTGTGACTTTTTGGGGTCACAAGACGTTATTGGTCATGTGGTCACTTGATCCACGTCCCCGAACTCCTCCTCCTCCGGTGTCATGGCAATGCAGTTAAGCACGCTCAGACAGCCTCGTGTATTCCCTCCAATGTCTTCTGTCCTAAGCCTTGTGTGTTGCTTGTGTGAGTGAGAGTCCCATCATTTGGCACTCGTCCGACATATTATCAGTCCAGCACTTCCTTAGTCGTCCTTGGTGTCTGTTTCCATGAAAACGACCATACAGGGCTCGGTGTGGCCATCGGGAAGGTTGTACTCTGACTACATGTCCGAAGTATCTAAGACAACGGCTTCGGATCCTGTCCACAATGTCATGCTGGATGTTGAGCTAATTCTTGATGTCTGTATTTCTGATGTGAGAGATTCTTGACACAATAGGATTTTCCGGAGACAACCCATCTCGAATGCTCGTAGCTTATTCTTTAGTCGCTCTGTCAGTGTCCAGGTTTCAGAGTTGTGGATCAAAATTCCTATCACCATGGAGTTGTATACAAGCACCTTTGTTTCCGTGCTAAGGTCCTTGCTTCTCCAAATAGTAGCCAATTCCATCACAGGGCAGTCCAATTCTTCTTTGAATATCCCACCCCGAAGTGCCATCAGACTAATCACTCCTCCAAGGTAAGTGAATTTGTCTGTCTACTTCAATTTCTGCTGGTTGATGGTTATGGTCATCGACTTCGGATGTCTGCCAATGCATTGGACTTCTGTTTTCTCTGTGCTTATACACATGCCCATCCTCTTACTTGTATTTGTGATGCGACCCATGACTGACTGGAGGCCTTGTTGGCTGTCGCTCACTGCTGCAATATCATCAGCAAAACGAAGGTTGTTCAATAAGTAACCACTAATAGCGATTCCCCGAATACTCCACCCTAAAACCAAACCAAAAGTGGATCGGATGATCAGTTGTTAAGATATGGCACTTAAAAGTTCTCCCAGGAAGACTCTTCCAGAAAGGGAAAACAGTCAACTGATCAGGGTTCCCACTTTTTACTGACAAAAAAATCCAGGACTTTCCAGGACTCCCATGAAAAATTTTCCAGGACCGTTTCGTAGCCCATGAATGTTAAAACATAATGTATTGGCACCACAAAATTAAAAGTAGGGGACTACAAGTAATATGTGAGCGAAGCGAGCAGAAAAAATAATTTCTATTTGAGTCTATAAAAAATGTGTGACTTTCAAAGATATTTTTCCAGGACTTTCCGGGTCCTGGGATTTTCAAGAAAAAATCCACGACTATCTAAGACTTTCCAGAATGCACGGGAACCCTGATTGGTGGGTCATCAATATTCGTTAGGAATGTAGCTGTGCAGAGTAAAAAAGCAGTTAAGACAACAACATAAGTGAGACAAACCTGTGATGGAACAGGTGACGGTCTGGCATTAAGGACAGCACAAAAAGACCACAGCATCAAAAGCAGCAGCAAATGAAAGAATACGAGATATACAACTGCAGGCAAACACAGCAACAAAGACTGCAATTTATATGCAGAATCATACCAAATATCTGAAAAAATACCAGTAATGAAAAACTAACGTAAAATTCACTACCACCACTTTATCACAACAAATTGGGCCAAAAATGTGTAAGCACTTGCAACCATAGAAGCAAGAATTTTGATACTAAATGCCACGGCCTTCCTGTTAAAAAATCAACAACATCAAAAAATTTAAGTAACTACAAATATTAAAAAAATTGAGAATTCAAGTCTACTAGAACTGAAGATGCACTAGCACTGTAAGCACACTAACCTAAATGTGATGCTACAACTAACCCTATCTCTAACTCCCTATCTCTAATGCTAACCAATCTTATCCCTGTACCTAATGCTATTCCTAATCACATCTTTCAAAATTATAACCATCGAAACAGCAGCCCTTCAGAAAAGGCCGGCCAGCTCACAATAAGAAATAAAGTACCAGTAACAAAATAAAAAGTGACTACAGCCAAATTTAACACAACAACTAAGCTTACCTTTTTCAGGAATGTTCGACACAGTAACTACAACAGAAAACCATGCATACAATTAAACATATACAACACTTCTAAGACTGGTGATTCCAATCGCATTATGCAATAAAACTGTGAGCACTTTTTGCATAACCATCTAAGAGCATATGCCAAATAGACTAAATGTTTCAAATATAAAAAAAGAAACTAGACATATATTACTCTATACATTTGCTGATGTATGTATGCAATTGCAAAAGTCCCCCATCCAAAACCTAAGGCTAGCCCTGACACTAAGTCCAACCCTAAACCTAGATCACTCCATGTTTTAGTACTGTGGCACACTTTGTGCTATAATCTTATAACTACAGCACTAAATAAAAAGTACCTGTAATTGTATTGACTGAAAGCCGAGTGAGTGAGGGAGTGAGAGAGTAGGGTATAACGTCCTGCCATACACAGTATAGATCAATTTGAGATGGCCTTTCCAGGTAGAATGCATGCAGAATGCAGCAGCCGACCAAGAAGGCAAGCAAGGGAGCATGCTTCCACAGTCATTCGCTCATATGGACCTCACTTCAGCCACCAAGCATCGCTGAGGATAGGTACCTCAGCAAGCGACCCACATGCCAGAGTTCATAGAGCACTCACAGGCAGTCAACACTGCTACCAGCATTGGCAACGGGATTGGTCCACAGACCAGGGCATCACGGTGGCACAAATACGCACTGGCCATTCTCCGCTGGTAGCAGCTTACCTGCGCCGTATCAGGCGCTGGAACTCGGCCATCTGCCCACACTGTCAAGGCACCGGAGAAACAGTTGAACATCTGGTGTTCCAATGTCTGACCCACGATCAGGCCAAAAGGGAGACGTGGCTAGGAGACTCTTTTACAACAGACCCGCGACGCCTCTGGAGCTACCTGGAACGGACTGGGGCGGGGCGGGACCCTGACCGAAAATGAAAAAAGGAGAGAAAGCATGCAAACACATAATAATGGAACAGTAAGTTTAACCTATTACAATAAAACAACAGAAATTATAACCTTTACAGAAACACAAAACACGAAAAAACGAGCTAAACCTAAAATTGTACAAAATCCATTATATGCGTGCATATGTAATTAACAATAATTGTAGTTCTAATAATCTTCCTTGTTATCCTCCAGACAGTAATTAATTTCAGAATGCTGTCTATTGGTGGATAGAGTGTCATAGTTTTCTTTCGGCTTTGAGTTCCCGCCTTCGGTCATTTGATAAGTACAAGCACCACTCAGCTGAAGACTGCAGCCAGAAATCAACCACTTACATATACACAGCTGTACAGCATAGGCGTAGTAGGAATAGACGATGAGGCCAGCCAGCAGCAGAACAGGCGTCCAGCTGATGAAACTGCGACAACACTGTTCTTCCGTCATATTTGACCCTCCCCCGTCAGATGACTGACAGCCAACTCAATTACTAACTACGATTACGCATTTCGCACATTTTAAAACTATTCTAGAACACATTTCTATCTACCGGACTAAACATACGCTAAAAGACTGCCAAACGTAAACAATAAACATGTCGCACCTGTTGAGTAAGTAAGTAAAAAACATTGCCGTGGCTCGCAGCAGCTTCTCTCCCATGATCGATGTACCAAAGCCATAACATCGCACCGAAAAGCGACGATAAAAACTGCGGTGTTTTCAATTTCTGTTTTTTTTATCAATGATTTGTATTTTAAACATAAACGTACACCTAAAAACAAATCATACTGACTCCTTAGTTGATCCGATTTTAGAACTGCTTCATATTCTGTGGTCATTAAATTGGGTGAGGTCAAGTTTTGCTAAGTTTGTCTAATGGTCACATGGCAATTCAGAATTGAACGGAGATCAACGCTTGAACCGCTTTGGTGCAACGCAATTTACGGCTAAACTAGGATCAAATTCAGATTTGACCCGGGTTCAAAGTTGACGTTGGTGCAACGCGCCCTAAGACCAAATTCAAGTCTGCAGTCAAATCAAAAGTCAAGACTGAAGCCTAAGCCCAGCTCGTAAAAAAGTCCAAAATCAAGACACAAGCCAAGACTTTAATGTCAAGACTAGTTTCAGCAAAACGACCTCAACCATTGTCCTCAGTGAAAGTAAAGGTACCGTAAAGGTGAAGTTGGGTAACAAAGCACGGTTAACTTATATTAATTTCTTGCAATTTTACCATTTTTTTTAAATAGTGAGTGTGTGACTTCAATATGAGCCTAAATATAACTTTAGACCTGAAGCGAATTGAACTTACAAGCAAATGCTGTGAGACGGAATTAGCCTACAGGAAATGAAAGGACACATACCGTATTACATCATGAATCTATGAGCCAACAAAGCATGCTATTGCATACTTTTAAACTGCACTAAATGTGCCAATTTGGTCAGTTGATTCTCAGGAAAATAATTAAATCTTGCCACAAGATCTCATGATTCAAAAGCTAAAAAGCACCAAATTCAATGTTGTGCTGTCATAGCTTAAATTCTGTCAAACGTAAGCCAGTTTTTGACAATCTTTCTCTGTACACAGCACACGAAATAAGGACAAATATCTCGTTATCAACTCAACCTCAACAGATGCTACACAACCTTGTAAAATAGTAATTAGTGTCAAGAGAACTAAAGTAGCGAACTGCTGAAATTTGAAATGACACGCTGCAAAAATGTGCTGTATACTTTCTACACAAAATTTATTGTTAAAATTATCATTACAACTACAATATTGTTATATGAAATTGCAAAATCATGCCACAACTTGTTAAACTTGCAATTAAGACAGTTGTAAAAGAGCAGCTTGAACTGAGCTTAAAACGTAGAAAGGTATCAATAAGCTAATCAATGCGTATTATGAACCATATGCTGCAAATTTAATTTTGCAAATGGCACATCAATGAACAATTTCTTAACAGAACTAAATCTTAATCAAACTGTAGTAAGAACATTTAAATCTCACTAATAAATTTCAACACCTTCAACATACAAGCTAATACACAGAAATCCAAAAAACAGTCAAAAGAAAACTAAATTGGTAATTAACAGAACTTCCACTTACAAACAGTATGTTCAGATACAACAGATTGGACTAGTCAGTGGTCAGATTGACTGAAAGATTACTGAAGCCAGATTCATACAAATTAGATGTTTGCACTATGGACAGACACACAGTGAAGAACAAATCTGCCCCCTCCAAAAAAATCCTAAATGGGTCTAACAACAAAGCCTCAGTTGCAAATAAAGCAGTTTCCTAGACAAATTGTCTAGAAAGACCTAACACAAAAAAACTTTTGATCTGCATACTGCCATAAACTGTACATCGTTAGCGCAAAAAGTACTATGGCCAAAAACACTAATGACCACAGTATGTCTTAAAGTGCTATTATCTGTATCCACAGCAGCCATTACTAATATGTACTGCCACTGGCTGAATGTTATCACGTCAGTACTGACACCAAAGTCAAAAATGCTTAAAGCATTCCAGCTATACATCAGCACAATAAATAACCAACAACTGTATAGAGTAACATGAAGGCTACATAATATATAGGGTGGGCCAGAAAAAAACGTGCCACTTTACTTTTGTCCATATCTTCACCAATTACTGACCGAATTTCAAAATGATTTAACTGGCACACTCTGCAGACAATTTGCGATAATGGAATTATTATAGATCCCACCACACCATCACCATAAATGCGTCTCTACACTACCTTGTGAAATATCAATTAAATATGCATACATAACGATAATAAGAAACATTTTGGTAAAATTGAAAAAAAACACTTTAGACCAACATTGCAGTGAACAGTCTGTATGCACTAGACTGTGTGGGTATAACACAGTCTAGTGTCATATGAATCATTCATCGCAATGTTGGTCCAAAGCATTTTTTTTCATTTAGCAAGTTTTTGTTATTATCGTTAGTTATTGCTTACATTTATATTTCATTACGGTGTGGTGGGATATATAATAATAACATTATTGCAAATTGTCTGCAAAGTGTGCCAGTGGAAGAATTTTGAAAATTGGTCAATAATTGGTGAAGATATGGACAAAAGTAAAGTGGCACGTTTTTTGTGGCCCACGGTGTAGTTATGGAAGAAGTTACTGCTGCTACGGCATTTATATCTGAAACATCATCAGCTAATGGCATCTGCACACGTGCAATAAAATAAAACCAAAGTTGACTGCCATCGACTCTGTTTACTGTTTATCACGGACTAAAATATGGCGCTTGCAAATAAGTTGTAGTTAAGCAGAGAGGTTGGCATGTACACAATTAATCAAAACAAGAAATTTGAGCTAATGCCCACGAGACACATAAAAGCCTATAGCAGTTCTTGTTCACAAATTACCTTAGTCTATACCAGCTATGTCGTCGCAAGTGCATGGCACAGCCGAAAAATGCAAAAAAAAGAACAATAAAACCCGTTATTTTGGTAGTTCAGGGTCTTTTAAAGTCATTGATGTTGATACAACTAAAAAGTTTGTCACTAGTCAGCATATCCATGCCTATCTGCAACCGTTTTCACGCTACACTGGCCAACAATGGTAAAATAATGACTTTTAGGGGGTACTGCTATTTGATGCCCTCATGCACAGGTTTCCTTGAACCTAGAAGGTCGAGACTTAGACCGCTGAAATCTATGTTCAGTGCTGAAAATTTCATATGCAGCTTGTCACGGTCTGTCTGTAGTGAATTTGGCGCAATTCGCTATTAAAATGTGTCTTGCAGCCCAAAATTGCCAAAAAACCCACAAAAACCCCTATTTTAATGTTCAAGGTCACCCTGTGACAGACGGACAGAGATGGACAGAATTGCGATGGTTAATATGCGCTACCGCAGTTAGTGCTTTCACGTGTAATTAACTGTTTTACAGTAGTTTTGGCTTGTTTTATTTTAGTTTATTTTATTGCACACACATGAGCACCTACTAATACAGAGCTCGGTTAATCATCATAGCTTAGCTAACTACTGACACTCTACTGTAAAGAAATCTTGTGCCTAAATAGCTTAGGAAAGTTACCCAACAAATACGTGAAATACACTGTGAGGCATAAAAAAAACACCAAAACTTATCGATCGTAACTTGAAAACGGATGATCAGATTTTAATAATTTTTGGTATGAATATTCAAGACACAACTGGGGATCAAATGACCGTCGCACCAAACGTCTGTTTCTACACTACCTGGGGAAAACAAAACAAGCAAAATATTACATTTTTATTCAATGCAATATCATTATTTAATTAAAATAATGCACATTTCGCATATTTTGTCCAAATTTCTAGCACTTTGGTTGACAGTTTATCCAATTGTACAGTTGTGCAACTGCTTAGAGTAAATATCTGAATTATCAACCATTTGCGTAAGCACAGGCAGGGAGATGCATTCTCTATGCATTGATAGCAGTAAAGGTAAAGGTCGTCAATTTGTATAGCGCATAGTCGCGAGCATGCGCAATTGCGCATGCCTCTAATGCGCTTTCATCACTAACCAGAGCCGCCTGCCACACGGCCACCGTGTGCAGCCTGCAGACACAGGCTGGTGCAGCGGCCGGCTAGGCAACCCCAGTCAGCTGTACTAAGGTCCCCACCTTCCATAACCCATATAAATGAGTTACTACTCATTTTACCATCCCACAGAGGGTAGAAGGCTGAGTCGACCTAGCTAGCAGGCTTTGCACCGAGATGGTTTACCTGCCCGCAGGCAGTCACCCATTGCAGTACTAACTGGGCCCGGCGTAGAGTAACTTTCATTTCAGCCGAAACGCATTACCAACTACGCCACGCCACCAGTGGCATTATCAACATAATGATAATGCCACTGTTGCATTTGTTCTGTTTCTCCAGGTAATGCAGCAACAGACGTTAGGTGAGCTGAGAATTTGAATGGCCATTTGATGGCCAGTTATGTCGGAAATGTTTGTACCAAAAACTATTAAAATTTTGTTATTCTTCTCCAAGTTACTGTCAGTAATGTCACGAATGGTTTTTGACGTTTTTTGTTCATTTTAATGCCGATTTCATGTGTTTTGATTTCTCCAGGTAGTGCAGAAGCATATGTAGAGTAAGGTAAAAACTTGAATAATTCTTTGATGGCAAGTTGTGTCAGGAATAGTTGTACCAAAAATTATTAAAATCTGACAATCCGCCTTTAAGTTATGATCGATAGCGGTTTTCAGCAAAAAGTTCTGAAAGAAATTCTTTACATGACTAAAGTCAGTGTTTAAATACAGCAATTATTCTTTGTTTTGCTGCTGGCAAGTGAACTATGCAAAAACGGTATTACCCTTGACACTGCAGTCCATAAAAATGTACCACTTTTATTTTTTCAATAACTCCATGAAACACTGGCCGATTTTAATAATTTTTGGCATGTGGCATTAGAAAGAAACTTGACGTGAATGTCTGTAGCTTTGGCCACCTCGCACTAAGGTTGTTGCTACACTAACTTGTGAAATGCAGAAGTCGTAGTTTGGCCATTGACAACAATGAATTCATACTGGGTAGTGCATGCGTCAGCTCAGAAAATTACTGAGATCACAAAATTAATAAAATCTGTTGCTTCGTCTTTATTTTAAAATTGTAAGTCGACAAACTGAAATGATACATCAACAGCGAGTGAGATGATTGAGTCATGCAGTTACTGAACGTGCTGTTGGCAAATGGTGTCAACATCTACCGTTTGCATTTGTGCTGCAGGAGGACATGTTGAGCAAATGCTAAAATGAAGATAATGTCACGTGACACGTGTGACTTTTTGAGTGATAATAATTGGTAATTGCATTTGTCACTATTTAGTTAATAATTTCTGAGCCAACGCATACGCTACCTGGTAGGAATTCATTGTTCTCAATGGCCAAACTGCAACTTCTGCATTTCACACGGTAGTGTAGCGACAACATTAAGGCGAGGTGGCCAAAACTACAGACCTTTGCATCAAGTTTCTTTGTAATGTCACATGCCAAAAATTATTCAAATTGGCCAATGTGTCACAGAGTTATTGAAAAAAAATAATAGTGGCATGTTTTTATGGACCTAGGTACATTGTTTTTCAATAGTTCAATTGCCAGCTGCAAAAACAAAGAATATTTAACTGCTGTATTTAAACACTGACTTAAGTCATGTAAAGAATTTCTTTCAGAACATTTTGCTGAAAACAGCTTGACTCTGCGATGTACGGTTGCAAAATTATGATGCCATAAACTTTGTGCAGTTTTTTTTGGACCACCCTGTAATTACTGGTAACAATAATGGTAGTTCTAATAATCTTCCCTGTTATCCTACAGACAGTCAGTAATTTCAGAATGCTGTCTATCAGAGGACTGAATTAACTGCAACCGTTACTACTAACTGACCTCAGTATGTCTTTATCATTGTTAATCCAGCCATTTACAATGATTTCCTTAAAAATAGTCGGCATTTTTTCAATGGAAAAACCGACACAGTGCTGCTGTGCAAGAACTCTTCTTAATTGTTTAGCACTCATTTAACCAACTTAATATCTAGCTAGCGCTGTTCGATAAGTATCAACTTTTTAGATGAAAAAATTAGCCTGAAGCAAAAAAAGCTGCAGACCACAACACAACTGTGATTCTTTGCTGTTATAGTGAACAACATAACGTCCGCATAAGCAGTATATTAATGAAATAATAATAAAAATGATGGTGATAATAATAATAATAATAATAACTCATCATTTCAAAGAATTACTGTACTACTGGAACTGCCATTTATGCCTGGTAAGCACAAAAAACAAAAAAAAAATCAGGTGGCAACAACAGTACAACAGCAAACAACTATAACAACGAGGACTGAAACTGAAAATGTCTACAAGGCTAAATAATGAAAGAATATTCAAACAAATGCAACTAAATAACACGGACATAGTAATCTGTACACTGCAATTACTTATAGTTGAATGCAAGAGGTAAATGGAATTCTATATAGTTCACTGGAAATCATAATTATGTTAATGCTGTGATAACAGTAACGTGGACACTGGACAGTCTGCCAGTCACTGGATGCTTTATGCATATTTCATGATAAAAACACAACAAAAATCATAGAATGAATGCACAATTAATGAAAATGCTAATGCTGCACTCACACAGAGGGACAAAGATGTGCTGAGAGGCAAATAATTAAGAAACTAAAGACCAAAAAAAAACTAAAAAAAAAAAGATTAAAAAAAGTAAGCAGAGCGAGGCAATAAGTTGCAATTTTCCGACAAAATTCCAACAGACTTCTACAAATTTCTGACAGAGGAAGTTTCTGAGTGCTGAAAATTTCAGATCTTGCCCTCAGTTTTCTCCAAAATGTGAGTTTCCAGGCCCAAATTTCGCATTTTGCACCAAAATTATAAAACAAGAAGATTTTCCGACACCAAAAAAATTAAACAGGGGCAAGTACCCCGTGCTACAACCTTTCCTCGTGTAACAACACCACTAAGGATGACCGCGAAACCACAGAAATGCCAGTAACAATGATGTCTAATTTGACACTGGCTAACAGATAGTGCTTCTAGCTGCCACTAGAAATGATGCAGTGCATTCTAGCGATAAGCCACCGCAGATTTCTGTCTACCTATCTATCATGACCACCATCGTCGTGAATATATCATGGCCTCAGTGGCTGTATTATATCCGATGATATTTACAACTAGTCTCAATTTGTTTCCCTTCTTCGGCACACGACTGAGTTTTTAAAGACCTGTCTGGTCCCACACTCGTAATAAATTTATCCACTCTTGGTGACACCATTATTTTTAACTTCTATCAGGCACACTGTAAAAATGGCATGCCGACGGCAACTTAGATCACATTGTCAGCAAACAGACAGAATAAAACACTCGAAAACCTATTACAACAGCCAATCAACTGTTTGGTCCATACAGCAGCCAGTGATAAGAAATCATAAGCCAGCTATCACATGCTAGGGATATTACTAACAGACGAGGAAGGCAATTCACAGAAATATAAACATTTAGCACGATGACATTTGCACTAACGAAATTCAGCACGACATACAACAATGATCGAACAAGAAACTTACACTGAACTTATATGACTTCATAATTGCACACGGAAACATATGGTTACACAGGACGCTGAGCTAATACAAAAATATATATTCATTAAGCAAAGCCACCTAGCTAAGTCGCACACACATCACTCAGCATACAAAATATCGGTGCACCATAGAACAAGCGGATGCTAGTCTCTATGATCCAAAACTCTGTGCTCCATACAATGAAGGCATACTGGACTGGGTGGGTGGTCTATAATACAATATTAGCAGGCCGCCCAATCTATAAAACTGTTTTCCAAATAGCAAAAAAAAACAGAAATTGCGGACATTTATTGGGACTTTTTCCAATTAGTTGATCCAATAAGTACAATAAAAATGTAAAAAAATAAAGCATTAACAACTTAAGGAAACTGATATTCCTTTAACTGTACACTGTGACTAATTCCCAATAAAGGAGCAGAAAAAGACCAGTAAATAACATCTGAATTTACAAATATACTAGGACACAACAACGACATATCTGTCATTATTTCAACTGGTACTGGGTGAATGTTTTTGCAAAATTTTCTCGATTTTCAGGAGTGAGAAGAGACAAGTGGGTGGCCTGTGATGACTGTACAATGCCGATATGACGACGTAAGATGACTCCGAGCGGTGGAAGGATCTATCGAAAGTTCGAGTATGTGTCAAACTCCTTCAGGTAGGTCATCACCATCTCATAGCAGAATTCAAACTGCTCCTGTCAGCACACATACACCAATACAATCAGCAAATCCATATTGACAAACACAATATGACTGAACCCCCAAGCCATAACTTAAGAATCTCAGATAAATGGCTTACAATTCTTATGGCTGGCTAGCCAGCTTAAGCTGTGGCTTAGAACTACTGATGGCTTATGGTGGCTAACCACAACTAACAGATACAAGCCAAAAAATTAGCTGCAAAAATTGGACAGTTAGTTTTTTAAATATCGATTTCTTACACATATGCCCATGCCTGACATAGAATGTTTTATCAATGTACTGGTACTCAAAAATTGAGGCAATGAGTGAGTGAATAGAATTTCACATCCTGCCCAAGGAATAAGGAAATCCAAACTGAAGGAAGTCTGTGAGTCAATTTCCATGTTAATGCAGCGACAGCAGGTCTGCAAGATAGCAGGTAAAATTGGCTTTAATTATAGTAACCCAATATAAGGGGGTCATTCGATAAAAATGGCGCCATTCTATTAAGATGTAAAATCAGAAAAATCCGAAATAGACATTTTGTTGGAAATTTAATTCTGAACATATGTGAAATTTTTTTTGATGCTGACGTCATTATTGTGACATTATCTGTTAATAAAACACAGTCTATTTGTGTATTATTTTCTCCACCAGTAATCTAGCATAACTCACAAGTGACAACCAGCAAAGACGCAAAAAAACGAATAAACTTTATAGGTTAATATCACCTCTTTAAACGTTAAATATTATTGTTGCATTTTTCAAACATATCGTCTAAGTTTGTTCAAACATTTGTTCTATCTGTCAACAAGTTTTTGAATGCCCAATGCAAATACGACACTGGCTGCTGTTCAAGCCACTTAAGAATGACTGATTGCACCTCGATGCAAAATTCTGCCCATCTGGTATTTTCTTATACCAAACGTACTATTGGCTTTGTCAAACACATGTTGCCATACTGGATGCATCGCAGAGTGAATCTGATTTGCATTAAGTCTTTTTACCCACAAAAAAAACTATTACGACCACTGTTCGTTACAGGACAATTTCAGTGCAAATGCCACCAAATTTAATGTTTAGAAATGATGTCACAGTGACGTCATTTTTATAAAACTCACAACTCGTACTAAGAATTAAATTCCTTACAAAATGTATATTTTGATTTTTTCCTATTTTAAGAATTAATGGAATAGTGCCATTTTGTAAACTTATTTATCAAACGACCCTCGTATATTGTCCATTATACTGATAAGAAAAAGAAAGCTTTAAGACACGCCGGCTTATGAGTCTTATGACTTACGTTTTGCCAACGTGGCTTACGAATTTTGTGGCAGATTGTAGCTTAGCATGTTCCATGGCGGCTTACGATGGCAGCTTGCGGGGTCTAAATATGACCAATTCTAACATCCATCCAATGGCCACATATATACTGAATCAATAGTGGCGTTTTTCAACAGCTAACAGGGCGAGTCAGTTCTACCAGACTCCGCCCCTATTGCCTTATTTGGACGCTCATTATTCAACTAAGTCAACCACTAACGCGATCTGCCTACCGAGATAAAACTGTGGTTGTAGTCGTTCTACCGTAGTCTCGTGACTCTGGTGGGCATGTCTGTTGTTAGTTTTGGTTTTTATCATTACACTAGACCCAAATATTATATAATAATTATACAAAATATTTAGTTCAATAATTTTTATCATCTGTAGCGTTGAATTGGATAAAAATATTCAATTATCTCTATGCATTAGACCACATTCGTTTAATATCGTTTGGTATGAATATGTAAATGAACATGACGCAAGCAGTGAACAGCCCCGCCCCATTAGCTGATGAAAAACGCAGCTAATGTGACCAACTATTGACCAATTTTTTAAATTCCTTCACAGACACTTCATAGAAAATTTGCAATAATGTAATAATAACCAAATATCCCATCACACTTTGAACATGTCAATACAATTTCACAAAACTGGCTATTTTCTACCACTGTACTTTTACATGGAAAACAGAATTTTTCACCATCAGTACGAGTTTTCACATAATTCATGTGCACAACAAATAAAATCAAACAAATGCTTCAAACAGCGAAAGACATTAACACGTTTATATCACATTCAGCATTAGCCTATTTGCTGTTCAAAATGATCAAATTTCTGCAACAAATTTCTGTAACGCTATTACGAAACATTTTTTGACATTGCATTAAAAACTTTTAACAGTAATAGTTTATTCTTCAAAACGTTAACACCATAATTAGCATGATACTATAGAAAAGTGGCAATCGACTAACCACGTCTTGTATGATTTGTGGCCGATGATAGCGCAACGCTCGGACTGCTTCAAATATGTCCACCTCCTGCTGGTCTTTGAGCCGTTCCCAGATACAGCTGATGGCCACGTACAAGCCACTCTGACGAACTCCATCGCTGCAAAGACAACGCACAGTTACACACTTCATACAACACCACCAGAAATTTAGGGGCAGTGCCCAACATGAAGCCACCCCGTGCCGTAAGTCCATTGGGGAAGTCTTGATCCATGACTGGTGATGCATCAATAAGGCCCACAATTTTTGATGAAAAATTTTGCCAAATTCCGCGGGCCAGTTTGCAAAATTCCGCAGCTTACCGTGGCAAAATCGTCCAAATTCCACGGCTCAGCGCAGCCATCAATTTGTAAGTAAACTGAGCTCTATCCTGTTCAAAAACTTTAATTTCTGAAGGGCCAACTGGCATGGTGACATTGTGCTGACTTATGCTAGCAACATACAAAAAAATTACCTATATTTTCGTTTGTTTTAAAAGTGCAATCTGTCATGTTGCGTTGCGTTTATTTGTGATTGTGCCATATTGCGATAGCCACAAGTAGGTCCCACAACTTTTGGCAGTTCAGTTCAATTTCTTTGTGACAAAAATACATCATCAAGTCAAAAATCGTACTAATCGCCTGTGAATTTTTAATTTCTCCAAAATTCCACAAAATTCCACGAAAATATCAAAATTCCATAGAACAGAAAAAATTCCGTGGCTCGGCTCAAAATTCCGCAGCCAGCAGAAAACTGTGAGCCCTATTCATCATACCGTCGATTGTAAATGTGGTAAAATGCCCCTCCCCAAAACCCTTTGACGGATCTTGCTTAAATTTGTCCTCAATTCCTTCCAGCTAACGGTTGTCCTTTTCACCAATTTTGGCCTTGGTCCGCTTTCCGGTTTTGGAGAAATGGAAAAAAAATTTTAAAATTAATTTTAAAAAACAAAGGGAAAAACATAAGGCCTCGCATTATGTACAGGTGGCCTAACTAGACATACACAGACAGTCACAGACTAACTTCATAGTGACATCAGCTTCATAAGTTCCATAGTCAAAATAAGTTAACACATTGTCCAACAGTTAATTGCAGAAGCTATGTGACATTTAATCATTGATTAGTCATTACAGAAATGCTATTTACCAACATAACCTTTCAGTCAACGGTCGAGAATTGAAAATAGGCCTCAAAACACCCATAATCAGAGGCGAGAGCATTAAAAGATGTTAAGAAGATTACAATAAAAGCATGAAAAAGAGAAAAGACATACTGGCAGTGAACAACGACAGGGTGATTTCCGGTGTTGTGCTGCGACTGTTCCACAAGGTCCAGCAACGTCAACAGCGCCACCTTGCTCGTCGGCACGCTGCCCGTCTTGGCCCAACAGTTGAACTGGAAATGATTCACCGTTCTTGGTTCTTCGTCCTTGGCAAATGATGGTGACTGAAACATTCGACATCAACAATGCTGTGTGCATTCGAAAAGCAGCATTTACAGAAAGGAGAGCGTAGTAATGTAATAGTTAAAATTAGAGCTGCCAAAGCGTTAATTTTTGTTAACACATTAACGCACGCGTTAATTTTGTAAATCCATTAATTAACGCGCTATTAACGCACCTAGGCCTGTCGAGAAGGAGAGTATGAAAGTAAGTTACCCTAAGCTGCGCAACGTTTGGGGGAGGGGGCACCTGTAGAATAGGCCTATGGAAAGTTAGAAATACATTTTTAAATGTATAACCAACAATAACTGACGACATGATTAGCATAATCTATTAGCCTGTCGTTGAAATAATTATTTATTTACAGTAGTGATAAAACGCCAACTACAGTTTAGTTATTTGAATTCATTCGATTGTCAAATAACTGCAGTTAAACGGAATATTGGAACTTTTGCTTCACAGAATTTTGTAAATTAACAGAAATTTACATATGCGCATTAATTTTTTTAACGAGCATTAATTTTTTTAACGTGTGTTAATTTATTAATGCATTAACACGTTAATTAATGCATTAATTTGACAGCTCTAGTTAAAATGTTGGACTTGCGATCACAATTGTTTCAACTCCCGGTCGCATCGCTACCAAATGGCAAGTACATGCCTGGAATATGTTGCCTAACAACCTGAGAGAAACTATCTCTCTCCCTAGATAGTTTTAAATGCAATTTTAAAAATCCTGTTTGCCATTAACTAAGTTCAATGCTGCATGCATTACAAACTTCGTGCCTTTGTGGTATATAAATTCATCACGTATTGTGTTACTGTATGGAATATGGAATGGAGAGCAAGATTAAACTTAAGACTCATTTGTTCTGCTCCTCTTTCCCATTACTGACCGTAAAGTGGATGCAGTGCCATAGGCATTTTTTCACTTTATTGTATTTTATCGTATTGTAAGGAAAACAACAAATGATAGGTTCTATAAGGAAAATTACTGATTACTCGCAAGTGCTTGCCTAATGGCCAGAATACCTAACTTAAAACTTAGAAGAAGAACAAAATCAAGTAACAGAAGATAACGGACTGTAGGCAGAACCTACAGTCTGGTTGAAGGTCATCTTGAGCTCCCGCACAGTGATGTCGGGCGTTCTTCTGCTGACGGATATAGCTTCGATCACAAACGGTCCGCATTCACACTCTTCATTCTCTTCCGGCCAGTACTGACCATACGTCTGTCAACATCACATCAATCAACTGCAGCAATCAACTAATACACGATGTTTGCTGGCATAACAGGATGGTATCAAACTTTTAACAAAGAGGCTGTGGGTTCAACTCGTGGTCAGGTCACTATCAAGCCGTCAATATTTGGATGAGTGACCAAAAACTGACCATCTGTGGACAGATAAAACATCTTGGTATACAGTCACCCACGTTAACTCAGCCTCCTATCTGCACAGGGTAAGCAAATCAAATACCAACTTGCTTGACTGGGATTAAGGCAAAGAATGTTCATCTGTGTTGCATGGTAAGTAACACTGTGTGATCTTATATGGCAGGTGATGCTCCATAGCTCTGAGATGGCCTTCCATCAGTAGCTATAAACAGTGTTAAACAACTTTTAACGTTTCACCTTTATGCTACTGAAGCAAAGTTCTACCTTGTCAGTTTCATCCCAGGGGTTGAGCATCACGACCGTGGCACAGTTGTGTTCATAGACCATTCTCCACAGATCAATCACCGTGTGGGGCAGAGGCATCTGTGTTATGATGAACGCACTGCGACGACGATAGCTCTGAAAATCATGAGCAGAACAATGACTGATAAACAGCCAACATCAGACCACACAAACAGGATAGTCTTCAGTTCAGAAACAAAAGGTTATAAAAATTTCTAATAGCAATATTTCCAATATCAGAAGCTCCTTTCTCATAGATGTGCCCACTGCAATGATTGTGATTTGCACTGGAAAACTGTCATGCAAACTGACACATAAGCTAGAAAGAACTAAAAATGTTCTAAAATAGAAATAACATTATGTAAAAAAATCCAGGAACAGACATTTATGGGAAAATAGAGACCTGAGATCAAACAAAAACTAAAAAAATAACCATAACTAAAACCAGAAAAAAACTGAAACAAAAAGCCATAAGCAAGTCGAGATATTCAATTTCTAAGGAATGCCAGATTTCTATGTGTACTTTCTCCAGTGCAAAAAAAGCAGATACAAGTTTACTCCACTATAAGAATGACGAGAAGGCAGTTTGCAATATCACGAGCACAAAATACAAAAAAAACATCTAAGCATTCAAGTACAAATATTAAAGATGATAATTAAAGACAAATCAAATCAATGATACCGTAATGTACCCATGATCTTTTATCATGTAATAAGAGCACTATAAATCTGGAACACGATATGACATGGTGATATATGATATATAAACAAATACACACACAGTCACACACACACACCGAACAGTTACCATAATAGTGGCCATTTTCCTAGCAAATCCTAATCAACAAAATATTAATACGTGCATCAAGAAAGGCAGCATTGATGTAGTCGTTGGTGCCCTGGACTCGTGTCATAAGGTACGGCCGCTGACGCTCGGCTGTATCAAAACAACAAACAACACGTGTACATTCAGCATCATCATCATCATCATCATTGTAATCATGAACAAGGTCAGTTTCAAATTTCACACTCTCCATTACACCTCGGGAGTAGATTTGGTAGTTAAATGGCAGCATGTCGCACTAATGATCGTGAGGTTCCTGGTTCAACTCCCGCCCAATACACTGCCAGGTACCAATCCTGGGTAAGTTGTTCACACATACGTGCTTCTGTCAACAAGTAATATAAAATGGTACCAGCCTCACCGCCAGGAATGTAACAACAGAATATGGAAAAGTTTTGGGTTGCCGACCATATAGCTCAGTTGTTTTTGCACTCCCTGCTGGCTCAGGCCGCCATAAACGAAAATAAGCACTGAATTCAAAGTGGCAGAACTGTGAGAAAACATGCAGACAATGGGGTTTGTTTAAACTTTTATACTCCTCGGCATATGGTTCGGGATAAAATATCCCATAAACTATAAATAATCTATATGGCATGCGTATACTCATATTACAAAGAAATGTTTGTGGAGTCATGTCATTCTAGCGCACACACACATACCTGGTAATATATGCGGAAATCGGTTTTTCTGCAAATTTTCGGCACTGGCTCCCTGGACTGGGACTTCGGACGATTCGGCGGGTAACAATGTCTGCAACAACTGCAGCAACGCAACTATCTATGACAATATTATCGGGGTTTCCAGTTTAGTCACGAAATAAAACTCAAGGACTTTTCAAATACTGCCAACATAAATTTTCAAGGACTACTTAGATAATATCATTACATACTATGCAACATATTGCTAACTGTAAAAGTGCACACAATCAAGTTGAAACCACATTAAAATACTGCCAACTGTGTTCAGTAGGTTTCTTTTCTTCAAAAGCTACATGTTCGTGCAACCTATGACTCATATGTTAAAGGATAACATTCCAGGACTTTCAAAAACCAACCCTGTTTTCAAGGACTTTCAAGGTCTTTAATTTAGAAAAAAAACTTCCAAAACTTTCAAGAATGCATGAAAACCTTGAATTATGCATAATTGTCATTACTATCAACAGCTCTGTGTAACCTTAGCTAAAAATGACATAAATTAGATTACCAAATGATAGAAAATAAGACCCAACATCTGATCAAATCTAACTACAACATGACATACAATTGAATACGACAAAAAAAAGACCAGTCTACCTCGAACTGTTCGAGAATGCCTGACTTTCCCTTGGTAGGGTCGATGTGACAGAGTCGCTCATACTCCGAACAGAAGTCGACACATGCGATGACTGCATCTCCGACCTTCAGCGCGTCCAGCAGAGCGTTGTACACAAATATGTACTGCTCCTGCATCCGCAATAACACAACCCGTCTCAGAGGTACAGAGCATCACCTGCCACATGGGATCATGGCAGTCTTATCTGCCACCCAACACAAGTGAACGCAACCCAACTTGACCCAAGCCAATCATGATGATACTCAACTTACCTACCCTGAATGAATGAAAAGCTGAGTTTACCTGCGTGGTTGGTTATATATCAAAATAGTTTACCTGCCCACAGACAGTTACTCTCAACTGACAGAACAAGTAGCAGAAAAGCAACCAACCTATCCACCAACTATTAAATTTGGCAAGACAATTACTGGATTTAGACTACATCAAAAACTACTAAGCCAACACAGAGTCAATGCCACGTACCAGTGCACTTGCAAAGGATCATTCCAAAAACAGATACAACTACAACATTATAAAAGATCAAACACTACAAAAAGTGCAGGCAGATTTACTAAGGCATATTCAGACACAGAATTCACCAACTGGTAGTCAAACTCATAATATTGTGTTGTGATTGAAACTCAAATAACACTAAATGACTAGTATTTATTAAGTGACTCAATAAACATCAGCACTACACAGATAATGTGAAAAAGACTCACGACGACTGACAAGTCCGACTTAACCTAAATATGCAGCCTCAGCTTAAAGGCCATAAGCGCTTGCAGACTATATAGAAGAAATCCAGCTGTCACTAAAGTGGGCTGACCATACTGCATATATCTGAATGCCAGCATAGTGAAAAAAGCCACTTCCCAGAGTTGCTACAGTTCCATACAAGATAAGGCGATGGTGGTATATCAAATGCTACAATAAATGCTAGGTGTAATACAGTAATTCAGTGACATGGGTAATGGCTGCAAACAGCATCTATGCAGTCAAATTTGCAGCCAAACTAGTGATGATTCGATATCAGGATTTCAATTTTGATACGATACCGATACGATATTTTGAAAATATTGCGATATCAATATTGATGTTTTTAAAATGATAAGTATGTAAATCTTATACAAGCACAAGAACAGGAAGTAAACGTTCAGCAAGGCAGTTCGCTTTAGGTAGATAAAAAAATGTGTCAGTGAACTTAAAAATTAACAACAGACTGTCGTAACTGTCGTTAAATCACGACACTATAGTTAGTTTGCTTCAGTTAGTTTATTGTTTTCTCCGTTTATTCTAGTTATTTTGGTAATGCAGTAATAAAAATATAAACTTCTGGCATAAAATGTCGCGATATATCGAAAATAACGTGATATATAAAAGATATCACAATATATCGAAAAATTTGATATTTTTTTTTGACGATATGATATGATATAATATATCGATATCAAAAACAATATATCGATATTTTTGCTATACCAAATCATCACTAAGCCAAACCGCTGCAGATAAAGACATGGCTGATGTTAACAGTCTGTAGGAAGTCATCATCACTATACAATCATCACCGTTGTTGCCAATCCCTACAACGTACAATTTAGCCACAATAAATCCGCTGCAGATGACAAACAGAAAGATGACAAACAACACATCGACCTAACAGTCAGCCAATAATACTAAGAGGTGAGAGAATGAGAACTCACGACAGTCTGTATCATGTTGGCACGGCTTTTCCTCATGCTGCATGTGAATGCATAAACATCAACCTGCGCCTCAGCGTTGGCCTGGTCCAACAGCGAGTCCAACGCAATAAATGCTCCGGACCGACCAACCCCAGCACTAACAACAACATGCATTAATGTACAAGTTACAAAAATTCACGCAACCTTTATACCTAAGTTGTTGTTAACGTTTTGGCAACCTCTGCTGTCTTGTTTGGAATGACTGTTCACCAAGTATCCGCCACTAACTTGATGCAGAAATGTATCGACAAAGGGTTCGATGATTAGCGTACATGCTACCCACTCTCTTTTAAAATGCAAGCAATTAACATTTATTACTCTTATCACAGTTATTTATCGATGCTAAAATCAATCTCTGTGCCAGTCTCTGACAGTCTGCTCATGGTCTCAATCTTGAACAGTCTGTCAATCTTGGTTCTCTTGTCTTCAGACTGTGTCGCATAGCTATTTCTAGTGCTAAAACGATTTTAATTTCAAGTAACACAACAGAAAAGATCAGCCAATGAAAAGCATCTTCCCACTATACAGTAAGAAAACGAAAATATTTTATGTTAAAGATCACGAAACAGTCAGAAGCCTTCTAAAGCCAAAACCTGTTACCTGCAGTGAACAATGATTGGTCCAGGGTGCGACTCGTCATACAAACGAACCTTCCGACGAAACGATATGATCGGCCCGGTGTGACTCGGAACTCCATGATCCGGCCAGGCTGTGTAGTGGAAATGCTTCATCTGACGGACGTCAACATCATGTCGAACTTGGAACGTGCGAACCACGAAGTCCGCAGTCTGTTCGCGATCGGTCAGAGTCACTCCAAAGTTGCCATACTGCTTCTCCTCTCCCTCGACCTCCAGCCAGTACAATTCACACTTTGGCTGAACACATCGCCACATCACGACTTACACTCACTGTGTACCATGCATCAAAAACATGCAACTAACTTATGCCCATATCTTTGTTAAATATACTGTTGTGCTGTTGATAAATTAATCTACTCATTCATGCATTCCTTCATTATCTCCGCCAAGGTGAACGTAGTGAACACTGGAGGAGATTAAGAGATTGGTCGTTCTGTCCGTCGTTCCACGTGTGTGTGTGTGTGTGTGTGTGTGTACAGCGGGTGGCCAAAAGTGTGTCATAATGCGATGACGATGCCAGAAAGTCGTGAAGCGCACCGCAAATAAAATAAGTAAAATTTCGAACTTGAGCGCATCTCTAGCCGATTTATTATCTATGGTCATGTAGTTTTATCTACGTAAAACGCGTTGCTCCATTCATGACGTCATTTTAATCGAAAATATTGACAAACGAAGCGATTGAAATGCGCTGGATACGGCAGGCAAAGAATTGACAAGGGAGCAAAAGAAAATTATTATAAAATTCAGTAATAGTAATTCTAACAAA
>Ga0209367_1002397_pt1 | contig 24723 bp, 18 predicted proteins | sample WorMetLIZISLAND2_FD_187412 | JGI IMG/M metagenome (GOLD analysis project Ga0209367, IMG submission 187412) | Marine gutless worms symbiont microbial communities from Max Planck institute for Marine Microbiology, Germany - Olavius geniculatus... ... | reverse complement strand
GATGGAACAGCGCACTAATTGAAAATTCGAAACTTAAAAGTTACAGCATCAAACGAAACAACAAAATTATTCAAAAATGCAAAACTAGTGCTAGTAAAAAAATAGAATATTTAATATTAATTAAAAATTAATTAAATTAAATAGTCTATGCGGGTACCCGGGTAGTAAAAAATTACCCGGGTAGTTTATTACCCGGGTACCCGACGGGTACCCGGGTACCCGCGGCAGCCGTACTGTTATGTAGTATGGTTGGAATAGCTTACTTATTTAACTTAAACTGGCATACATTAGTATCTATGGTAGTCTCTATGGGGATTGTTTTGTTTACATATGTTCGTTTATTTTTTGTATTAGTAACTTCATTATTATGTCTGGCGACAAGAAACCATGCAAGGGGATTCTAAAGCCGTCCTCGAGTTTCGATAAAGAAGGTCATCTTTCGTAAGTATCCGTACTGAGGAAGGGTACTCAATCTACTCATCTTACTGGACCTTTCGGTTTAGTAGTTTCAAGTAGTGATGATTCGATATCAAGATTTCAATTTCAATACGATATCGATATCGATATTATTAAAATGATAAGTATGTAAATTTTATACAAGCACAAGAATGACGTGAACGTTCAGCAAGGCAGTTTGCTTTACGTAGGTACTAAAATGTGTCAGTGAACTTAAAAATTAACTATAGACTGTCGTAAGTGGCGTTAAATTACGACACTATAGTTAGATTTTTTTGGTTATTTTGTCGTTTTCTACGTTTATTCTCGTTATTTTGGTAATGCAGTAATAAAAGTATAAACTTCTGGCGTAAAATATCGCGATATATCAAAAATGTTGTGATATATAAAAATATCACGATATATCGAAAAATTTGATTTTTTTATTGGAACCTGACCAAATTCGGACTAGTGCCATTTCTTACTAATGGCCAGTCATGGTAGTGTAACTTGTTAGTCTGGACCACAGATATAAAACCATAGATACTGGATTGAGCAAAAACTCTGAAGCTTAAAAAATGCCACGCCCATCTCCGCATATGCACGATAAATATTTAATATATTTCGAATTACAAGCGTCTTTAATTTGGTTTGTGCAACAAAAAGTCATAAGGTTACAGCTACATGATATAAAAGTTCATGATATGCAATTTAGAGCAAAAATATAACGTACAAGGTAGCAAAAACAATCTGGTTTGCTAGCAGAGGATAATGATGTTCGTGACGTAAACTGCATTTTTTGATGGTTTATCTAACACTAGCATGTTAGGCATGATGGCACATTAGACAAAAAAACTCTAAAGCGTTTTGTTTTGTTGTATTGAGGCAATATTCTAGTAAATTTGCTTTTCGTGCTGCGGCTTGGGCACGAATTTAACGTATTGAATTATAGTGCTTATCTATAAACTAACACTAACGTGTTAGGCATCAAAAACGCAACTATAGGTGGTGGATTATACCACTTGAAATATGCACAATGAATATTTAATGAAATGGGCTTAAACTGGCTTCAACTTGTTGCGTTAGGCAAACAGTGAGTAAACAGTCTACTTATTTATAGGTCTGTGGTCTGGACCAACAAGTAAGCAGTAAAGGTCATAAGTATATGTATTAGGTGTCTTAATTTATAAGAATTTTGTTTCTTAAAATGAAAATTTTATTTTCTGGCATTCATTGAATACTATATTTAGATCGTGCACTTACCTGTCTCTTGACCCTTAATGCATGCTGCAGCTGCTGTACTATAACACCTGAGGCACAACTGTGTGTCTGTGTGTCTGCTCGCAGACACCTGCACACATCCACTGCAGAAAGATGTAAATAACATGCATTGAATTATTCGAAATATTTTCACTACTTGTATTGCCACATATTGTTTTTTTGTCGCTGTTTCATACTTTGTGTTTACTTTCTTATGATATACTGTAGGCGGACTGGAGACAAGGAAATGAAATGGGATGAAATGAACATTTTGGCAACATATCATCCAGCAGACAAAGACTACGGACATACGAAGATCGATGAGCCTCCAACTCCGTACAACAAGGTTGGCAGCGAGAGCGAAGGGGAAGGTGATGATGACACTACATTAGATGCAGAAACGCTTGCTGCCAGGCAAGTTTATTCCATGCTGTGCATTATAGGCTTGAAATTGCCAGTTTCCTTATAATATGCATTAGTGCTGGATTGCATGTAGTTGTCTGTGTACACCATAGTCAATAAAAACGTGGTCCATATCTTCACCAGTTATTGATTGGTTATCAAAATTCTTTCACTGGCACACTCTGCAGACAATTTGCAATGATCAGTTGATGTGTTTTAACATTTTGACAAATGTCTGTCTTCAGTGGTAAAGTCCATGATTTGCAAACACGGAAATATCTAACTTTACTTGATTTCTCCTAAACATTCCCTGAAAATTTTGTGGAAATCTAAACATTTTCCATGGAGGTATGAAAGAAAATGTAAGGGGGTGTTTTTTCTGAATGCAGTGTACACTGCAATGTACAACACAGTTGGTAGAGTTGGTTCATAATGCAGTTATTTGTAAGAGGGAATTATTTTTTGCCAACAGTTCTGTAGTAATTGGCTCATTCTTTCATATCTTTAATTGTTTTAGTGCCATTTGGTTGAAATGTGAAATGTAATAGCATCTGTGGTTGATAGCAGCTGGATGATGATATATCTGACATGTGTGTCCTAAATAGTTGTGTAACTTGTTATTAGAAACTAGATAATAGCTTTGTGGTGTTTCATGCTGACTGTAGAATTGTGTACATTCACTGTAGTAATGCAAATAACACATACAGAAGTGGTGCATCAGAGGTATACTATATGTATGTTTGATAAAAAAAAACAGTTATATAACATTGCTGATAATATTTTAGGTTGGGATCTGACACTGAGAGGCCAAAAGTAATGAGCAAAGCAGAGTCAAGTGGAGATGAAGAAGAAGAAGAGGAACTGACAGAAGAGCAAAAAGGTGAAATAGTTGTTGACTGTGATTTTCCATCTTTTTGTGTATGTCATGGCTTGTTTTATATTCATTGTGTAATAACGACATGCTGATCCCGTGATCTCATTAAACAGTGTGTAAGTTAGTGCTGCAGTTGTTAAGATTAGCCAGTCTTGAGTTTGGCAGTTGCACTGGTATTCTGTGTGTTTGTCTGTGAAGTCAGTCAGCCAGAATTTTGGTAAGTGGAATGTTCATGTCAGCATTGAGTTATTTGTTGTCACTGGAATTAGCTAAAGTTAACCTGGTTATCAGTGCACAACAAGCTGACTGAACTGATTGTGTAGTATGTAACTGTGTCAGTCTTCAGCAATGTTTGGAGAACTTACGCACTTATTAAGCTGCCTGTAATTCTCTTGTCTGCATTGTCTGCTGTTCTGTTCAGAGAAGAAAAGGGCATTTATCAAGCGGCGCAAGATGCACTACAATGAATTTCAGGCTGTGAAGCTTGCACGACAGCTGATCGAAAACGAAGACGACGATGATGAGGAAGGAGATGCAGATGAGCGCACATCCAGCAGTCAGCCAGCTCCGCATGAAACTGCTCTCTCCGAGGCTACAGCTTCTTCTGCTGGTGACACTGAGCCGAGTGACATGTTGAGTGAAGATCTTGTCTGATTGGTGGCTTGTGTGATGCATTTAGTTAGTGATGATTGGCGTCATAGCTGTGCACTTCCGATCCGCGGACAGTCTGCACAATGCAGATTGTTTGTCATTATTTTTAAAACATGAGACTGTGTTCAGATATTGCTTTGCTTCGGTTATCTGTGTCTTCATAGCTGGATAGAATGTCAGGTGTGTTTAGAGTTGAATCAGTTGATGCATTTTGTTGCTTTTGCTTTAAATCCGAACTTGATTCGTGCGTGGAATAAATTATTCTCATGTAACTAGAATTGGAAATCTGGCAGCTTTTTCTTAGTGTTGTGTCAACCTTACAAGTGCTGAATAGTAACAGCCGTCATCTTGTTTTGTTGTACTTTAAGCTACTAGAAGCTTACTGGTCAGGAGACATGATGTAAATATATTTATTTGGCTATAGCAACCATTTGGCTGTTTTGCCAGCAATTCCATCATTCACTATTGTCCACGTCCAGTTGCTAAACTTTGCCCAGTATTATGATAACATGATACTGATGATATTGGAATGTTGAATTGATGTTAAACTGTTAATTGTACTGCTTCTGTAATTAACGGTTTTTTTGGTTTGTTTATTCTGAAAATTTTGGCCATAGAGCTGTGTGTTGCACAGTTCTTAGTCTAGTGAAATGATACTAGCTTAAATGAATATTCCAAGTGCAGCATGATACTATGCAGTCTATCTATGGCATTCACTTGTCATGTTAATTGCCGTTATTTTCATACAGTTTTTATTTCGCCTGCCCTGTTTTGAAAAGAAACTTGCAGTTAGGCCATTTTTAAAATGTGTACTGTTGGTATGTCGTTTTTGATCTTACAGGCTAGGAGTAGAGCTGTCAAGTTAATGTACTAACTTAATGCGTTAATAAATTAACAACGTTAAAAAAATTAACATGTGTTAAAAAATTAACACCCATATGTAAGAAAAACTAAATTTGCTAAATTTTGTGATGCATTAGTTCCAATATTCTGTTATACTGCGGTTATTTGACGATTGAATGAATTCAAGTAATTAAGCTGTTGTTGCCATTCCATCAATACTGTAAATAGTAATAATATTCAATAATAATATAATTTAATAATAATAATTTAATAATATAATTTCCAGTCATTTTTTTTCGTGGTCCATCATTTTCAGATCCTGCAAATTCAGCACCGCCAGCAGTGTTGATGATGCATTATTAACGTGTTAACACATGCGTTAAAAAAGTTAACACAATGCATTAACGCTTTTAAAAATTAACGCTTTGACAGCTCTAGCTAGCAGCTCTTCTGTTGCCCAACCACTGTCAAAGGTAAAGGTAAAGGTTGTCAATTTGTATAGCTCATCGTCGTGTACGTTGCATCGCGTACAACGTACACCTCTAATGCGCTTTTCGTCACTAACCAGAGCCGTCGATCGCACAGCCGCCGTGTGCAGCCTGCAAACACAGGCTGGCGCACCGCCCGGCCAGGCAGCCCAGTCAGCTGTACAAAAGTCCCCACCTTCCGTAACCCATATAATGGGTTACTACTCATTTAACCGACCCCGGAGGGATGGCAGGCTGAGTTGGCCTTGTTGGTTGACTAATAGCAGACGCCGTACCCACAAAGTGGTCAAGCAGCCATCCATCAGTCTAGCGCAGGATGAGGAAAGTCCGCCGGCCAGGACCGACGTTCTAACCACTATGCTACGCCACCAACATCAGAACACTCGATGCTGCTTTGGTAATTACCATACGTGCAATTGAAATCAATTCTAAGTACACTGAAAGTTATGCGAAAATGTCTTTTTCATGTGTTAACTTTTTTGCTGAATGAGCACGTTCAAGGCTGAAGGCCATTGTATATACATACAGGTGTTTGTGTGTTTGTGTTTGCCGTGTAGCAGTGTGGTAGTCTTTCACGCTGGTTGCTTCACTACGTTATTAGCAAGCTCTGCTATGCAGCTTTGGTCAGATGCTATGGCATGAATTCAATGCAGTGTAAACTCTGTAACATCAGGGCCGTAGATATATAGAGACAGAGGATGCGTCTGACTGCTTGTAAAAAAATCAACTTCACTCTGATCGATAAACATTCAATATATATTCATACTGCTCAGATGTAACAGTATTTTCACAGAAATCCAAACTGACCATCTACCAGCTGTACTTGTATATCAAGTCATTTACAGTAACAAGATGCTATATTAAGCTTTTATTTTTGCTTGTGAGACTGCTGCAAGATGATTTTCACCTGGTATGGACAGACACTGAAGACTTCACTAAACAGGGAGTTTCGGCGTACTGCATTTCGAAAGATTTTTGGCCTCCGGGGAGCTCTCCCCTGGACCCACTCTATCCTCCAAACCCACTGTACTGTCTTCTCATTTTTTGAAGTCCTGCCCGTGGCCCTAAAGTTATGGCGTGTGAATGCATGTTATGCTTGTGCCATCACAGATTTATGTCTTGGTGCCAAATTGTTGTGCTTGTATCTTTCATAGCAAGGCTTGATGATGTACATGACTGTATATACATAATAATCACATGTCTGCAAGACTAACAGTATTCTCACCCGGTAACTTGCTAGGTACACTTGCATTTGCTTATCAGCTGTAGAAGAGAAATTTGACAGGTCTTGACTTTGACTGGTTATGCAGCCATGGGACTTGTAGGACCTCAGCCCATACATTAGAAGTTCATTTTTTGAAGTTGTCTTCTGAATGAATTTGCACTCAGTGCATCAACTGCTTTGTGAGAAATACTGTTTCAATGAATAAATAAATTTATACATCACTGAAAGAAGAAATAGATTTCAATATCTGATTGGTTATGTATCTTCTTAACTTCCAACTGTGCCCATGGCATCTTACAATTTTAGATTTAGTCGTTTCCTTGTTTTATATGTTATAGTAGGTTTTCTGTAAAGCTAAAACTTTCCGTTCCATTGTTGTAAAGGTTGGACTTGCTGTTTCATTATTCTGTGTATGTATGTGCATTTTGCCTGTAAAGGTCGTCCTTGAAATGACCTATACTGTGTCAGGTGGGACGTTAAACCCTACTCACTCACTCACTACAGCCCTATGCCTATGTCCTATTGCAAACCAGCAGCATTGTGAACTGCTAATATTTTATACTCCACATGATGTTAGTCTGCTTTGTGAACCCGATATGTGTATTTAATACATCAGTTGATATGTGCAAAATATTGAAAGGCTGTGTATGTATGTGTGTTTTGGCTTCATAATTTCAAATACACTGTGTCTCGATAAAACCAAGCCACTTTTTTTATTTTTTGAATTGTTCTGTGAAACGTTGGCTGATTTTAGTAATTTTTGGCGTTTCACATCGTGAAGAAGCTTGTAAATAACTCTAGTTTTGTCAACCTCGTCTTAATACACTGTCGCTACACTACCTTGTGAAATGCAGAAGTCGTAGTTTGGGCGTTTACAACAACAGCAACGATATTAAGGTGAGATTGGCAAAACTATGGTCATTTATGTTAAGTTTCTTTGTGATGTTGCATTTTTATTAACATTGGGCAACGTTTTATGAAGCTATTCACAAGAGAAATAAAAGTGTTTTTTTGAGACATGGTGTAGATTTGTTTTCTATCAAAGTAGTTTTTGATTAATCAGTCAGTCATTTATATGGCTAAGTGGCAGCAGATATTAATTACCATAAAAATAATAAGAGATAGGTCTGCTACAAAAATTGAATACACGTGGTACTATAGAAGTGGATAAGTGATCAGTTTACAGTTTTAGAAAATACAACAACATGTTGACTCTATAACATGTGACCCTTTGTGTAGTAAGCAATTTTGTCAAGAATGGCCACGCAAAGATATTGTCACTTTTTAACCAGGACTGGATTTCGACACGGTTAGGACTTGTTGAGTAAAAATAAGTAAGGGTCCTTGCGCGAATCTTCGACGTTAATGTACAGAACTCATCTCGAATTCAGCATTACAACGTTCGCAGTTTTGCTGCTATTGCGTTACCTGATTTGAGATATTTCCTTAAGGCCAGATGTCGTGTTGCACCAAGTGAACTTTTAAACGCCGTATAGGGCCTGAAGGCCAGAAAATGTTGCGTTGTGGTCCGATATTCTCTGGCTTGTGGCACTTATTGTGGCTAATGTGCTGTTTTCGCTGCTTCAGCTGAGCTACGTCTTAGTAAAAGTGTATTGTTGTGTATTATTTACCACGCAGCCAAGCGCAGATAATAAGAATTAAAAGAGGAAATAAAATCTTAACGTCTGCACGACAATAGTTTTGGTAGGAAACTAAACCAAAGATATTATCCGTGAGAATAACATAAATCAAAAGTTCGGTCAACGTTGAATAACTACATGCCACCAACGATGTCGTTCGGTCATAAATCTGCTGTAGCTTCGCATCGCGTATCGCGCACAAGTGAGATGGATGTTGTCTGAATATCGCTGCCTGCAGTGAATATTATGTAGTCTATAGCCAGTGTGATTTATCTTATAGGCTACTCGAACAATGCCGGTAGCAAATTTCTGTTCGTTTTGCAGAACACGTTAGATTTCTTTTAGACTAAATATTGTCAGAACAGCAACAGCATTTGCTGGCCAAAATTCCATGTAAACGTACGTGTTAAAACTTGAAGGCATGCGCTCGTCATTGTGTTTATAGCCTACCGTGATTAAACTAAATTGGCTGCAAAATGTTGCAGTACGATTATTGACTTGACTGATTACGAAATTCTGCGTAGATAAATTAGCGAATTATTGGTCGTTTTGCGTTGTCGGGCGGTTGGATTAATTTCTAGGTCTACGCTCGTATACGACTAGTCATAATCTGATACACTCAAGTGTGCTTAATCGTTGGTGGTTCTGCATGCAGAAGAAGTCGGAACAGTATGACACAACGCTGAAAATGCATGTACGCCATAGGCGGCGCAAGGTATCTGAAGCTGGTGGAGCATGGGCACAAGAGGCAGGGTACAGGGGACAATAACTTTTTGTGTGGGCCAAATATCGACTTTGTTCAGTTGTTGTGTGCATTAAAAAGACGTTGCAGGGTCCAGGGACAAAGCCGCCACACTGAAGCCGCAGCACTTTTAGTTTTTGGACGTTCAATGAAAGCCTCAAATTTGCATGTTTTTTATTTGGAAACGTAAAAAATCACAGATATCTGTGTTATCTTGCAAAATTGACGTTAATAAGTCACACGTTGGCATGTATGGCTATACCAGAGGGCACTTTATCACCATCAAAATTTTTGCTGGGAGGGAAGGGGCAAGGCCCTGGGCAAAGGCACAAGGGGCAGCTTCCCCCTGCCCCGTCTCTGGCGCCGTCCATGACGTAGGCTATGGGACAGACTGGCTAAAGCGTGGTCTCCATCCAACACAATAAACGCAAGAAAGTACGCAATGGACGCAGCTGACGCCAGTGGCAGATCCAAAAGTTTGGAATAGGGGAGCGGAAGGGTAGGGTGAGGTCTGGAGGCCCCCTCCCCAGAAAAGTTTTGAAAATTTTATCCCAAAATCGTGCATTTTAATGCAAAAATTTTCCCTTGTTTTAAGATGCATCCGGTTAATAGGGGGCGGTCGTCCCCCGCCCACCCCCTTGAATCCGCCACTGGCGGATGCAACGGCCTAAACACAAGTGTAGAAACGGTCGTTGCGTCGGCTGCGTTCCGTGCGTTCCGTTGTATGGAAACCACGCTTAAGCCAGCGGCAACTGCAGACAAGTGTTTTAACGGCGATAAGTCTTTCGACGGCGGCTTCAACCAAACGATGGAACTCCGCGGGCCTCTCGCTCGACCATAACTCGCGCTTCGTACGTACGTTTTTCGACGTGCGCGATTTGTTAGCGAGATCCATTAACGCCGGCTGATTTGTCAACGTGCAGCGAACACGTTTCATTCATTATTGAACAATCGTTCATCCGGCCGGATGACCCGCACAACCTGAATACGGTATCGATCAGTGACTGGGCCTAGGTCTGGCGGGGCCTCGCCTCGGCAGCGTGTGTAAATGTGAGCCTATCTGTCAATGACACCGCGCCCATGCAGCCACTGCCAGTCACGCACGGTCCGCTTCATTGACGCGCCCGGTAAATTAATAGCTACCAGCGACATTGCATCAAAAACGGCTCGACCGGCCCGCCTATAGTTTCAATTCATGCAACTTGCATACTATGCTTTTGCGCAGTTTACTGGCAGTCATTTTTCATTACGCTGTCAGCTGTCTGCTTCTGCAACTGCAACTTGGTCTGGCAGTAGCAGGCGCTTACCGTGTAAACGTGCTATTATTGAACGTTAGTCGTTACGCGTGGCAGGCGGCAGCAGGCTACCAGAAAAAGACTGACAGGCTGAGAATTTAACTAACTTGACTTCAAAACGCTGGCAACTGTAGACCGATTTTGTGTTCTATTAATTTAGGTATTCCAAAGTGAACTGAAAAAAGTTTGAATTGGTCTGGAGTCTAGACTCTAGACACTGAAATCTGTGGCTGCGCTGCATGTGAAACTTCAGTGCTCGACTACATTATAAATGGCCCGCGAAGCTGCAAGCTATATCAAGCGACTCTTATTCTCAAATGGCGTGTCTGTATCCGACTTTGTCTGTCTGTGTGCGTATTAGCCCGCAGTTCGGCTATTTCAGCAGTCGCGAGCCACGTGGCCTACCGGCTTGTTATTAGCCCTATATTCGACGTCGCAGAATACTGCATCACCGACGGTCTGATGAGCCGGCTGCAGTCTGTTCAGAATGGGGCTGCACGTTTGGTGTCGGGGGCTCGACGCTATGACCACATAACGCCGGTGCTACAGGAGCTGCACTGGCTTCCGGTTCGGCGTCAAGATGGCCACTCTGGTCTACTTGTCACTGTCCGGTATGACTCTACCTTACCTTGCCGCCGACTGTCAGCTAGTCTCCGACGAAGGTCGTCATCAGCTGCGTTCTGCCAACTCAAAGACATTGTGTCGTCAGAAGGACCTGCAGCAGCTATGGAGACAGGTGCTTTGCTGCTGCAGGTCCGAGGCTGTGGAACAGTCTGCCAGCTTATCTGAGACAAACTGACATTAACTTTGAACAGTTTAAACGGCAGTTAAAGACATTTTTGTTCGGGCGTTGAGAGCGCGGCGCATTGTGGCTATTGTTGAATTGCGCCTTCTAAATAATCTTACTTACTTACTCACTTACTTACTGCAGCCTTTTTTTCTGGCCATGGTGTCTAGCCTACTGCAGGAAAAATTGGAGAATGAACGTATATCAGTCAGTTGTCAATTTGTCGTTTGGCATTCTTTCAGTGACGACTTGGTCCATCGTTTCGTCCATTCTCCAATTCTCCAGGCCAGTGTTTTTCAACCTTTTTGTTGCCGCGGAACCCTACACAAGCGTGAAGGTCACTCACGGAACCCCATGCATTGATCCACGAGTCCAGCGACGTAGGCGAGGTATAGAAGATACAGTGTGTCTACGGACTCATTTCCCTAGCAGGGCATTGAGGACAGAGCCGTCATTAAGACGACAATTCAGACAAAGATTAACAATTATAATATGAAATTTGACTGCGTTAGTAGGCAACAGTATGTTATTGTATTTAACCAAACACGACGGGCGAGGCGGTCGTCGACGGCCGCTTAGCCCCGCCACCAACCCAGACAATTTATCACGTGGACGCTCTCGGAAAAGACAGGCCTAGATGTCTTTTTAATTCTCTTTAGCTGAGTTTTTAAAGAATTGAATTAACTAAGTAAATGGCTAAACGATTTCGTATTTGTAACCATAATTTTTATCAGTACGTACTTCTTTTTTTTCTACTTCATTTCCATTTTCCGATAATGCCTAATTGGAGTTAAACAATGTCTTGCACAGGAAGCTTAAGCCTACGTTATAATATAGGCCTAAAATGCAAATTGCCAAAAATTTTACTGACAACAAAAATGATTCAACACAGTAAATCTGTGCAAACAAAAACTCGTAGAAACGCAATTTCAAACAAAAAAAATCGATGCCGAGTATTTCTAGGACATTGTCTGGCGTGATTTCGCACGTTGGGTTATTTTTACTGGCCAGCTGCGGAACCCTTGGCAGTTGCTCGCGGAACCCAAGGGTTTCGCGGAACCCCGGTTGAAAATCACTGCTCCAGGCAGTTGCTGTGCAAGCGGAAATGTGTTTGGTATGCTGCGCAGGGGCGACTAGAGGTGCACGCATGCATGCCGATGAAGCTGTAGGCCTATCAGTGTCATCTTATAAGCAAAGACCTAGCCAAGCTGCACTATACTGCGTGGCGACATCGTTGTGGAACAGCCTATCCAGTCCACGTCATTTGAGACAAACTTCACTTCATTAAGCAGCTGCTTTTGTTCGGCTGACGAGATTGCGGCGCACTGTAGACCCTAACTATAATCAAAGGCGGCACAACGTTTTTGAAAGTGGGGGATATAATTTCGCGAGCAAAGCAAAATTTTTCGGACTCCCTACATTTGGCTTACCTGGGGGGGACATGAAACAGAACACTGTGCAGTTTTCATTATTGTAAGCAGTGGTCCGGTATGACGTCTAAACACTTGCGAACGTGCACTAAATGAATTTTTTCTAATAACACTGGCCTGTGTGACTACTGTGGCAAGAATGAAACTGCAAAAAATTGCAATTTGGTACTTTTTGAGGCCGAAAGCCAAGAGCAGAGATGGACTTATTGGAGAGAGGTCGGTCCGGGGCAGAGTCCAAGAAGCAAACGCTTTTGGGCATAAAAACTCCCTAAATGCATTTAGTGGGTATAAAGTTTATTAGTTTTACTGCGAAAATTTATAATGAACTGCATGTGCAAGCCTGCAAAAGCATAGAAAAGGGCGACTTTTGGCATCTTAGAAGAGAGCCCATTGCCCATTGCCCATTGCCCCCACTAAATCCACCTATGAATTTTCGTTATACACTGTGCCTCAAAAAACATCCCCGACATTTTCGACTGTAACTTGAAAACCAATAATCAGATTTTGATAATTTATGGTACGAATATTCCTGGTACAACTTGCCATCAAATGACCATTTAGTTTCCCACCTCACCCCATGTATGCTTCTGCACTACCTAGGGAAATCAGATCAAGCGAAATATGTGTTGAAATAAACAGAAAACCTGAAAAAAACATCCCCAACATTATCGAACGTAACTTGAAGACAGATTAGCAGATTTTAATAATTTTTGGCAGAATAATTTCTGGCACAACTGGCTATAAAATAAGTGTTTTAGTTTCCACCTCACCCAACGTCTGCTTTTGCACTACCTAGGGAAATCTTACGTGAAATAATACGTGTTAAGATGAATGAAAAAACGTCAATAAATTCCATCTATCCTATGTGGGCCCAACAGCCGGTCTGTTACAAGGTTTGACTGTCATGCAGCAGCGTGTCTACCAGGTAAAGTTTAGGAATGTTTGTGAAGTCAAGAAGCGACTGGTACAGCCTGCATTGGTCTGGAGCAGAACATTATCGATACTGCTATCAATGAATGGAGAAAGCGTCTCCTTTTTTGCCTGTGTTCGCAGAGTGGATCAACACTTCAAACAATTTTACTGCATGCAGTTAAAAAAAAGACAATTGGATGAAATGTCAGCCAAAGTGTCCGAAATGTGAACAAAATGTGTTTTTACGCGTTATGTTAATTAAGGAATCATATCGCATTGGATAAAAAGTGATATTTCGCTGGTTGTGTTTTCCCCAGGTAGTGCAGACACAAACGTTAGGTAAAGTGGGAAACTAAATGGTCATTTGATGGCAAGTTGTGTCAGGAATATTCGTACCAATAGTTATCAAAATCTGATAATTACAGTCGAAAATGTCGGGGATGTTTTTTGGGACACAGTGTAGTTTTTATCTAGTGGGGGTACAGCATTGGTACAACAGCAAAGTAAACTTATTTACTCGTGTACAAAAGACATCAGCAAGTACGATAATAATAAATATACGTGCCAAAAATAAGGATATAATTCAGTAGCATGTTAAAAAGCTTAGCATTGCCAACCATGAAAGTTAACACCAGTGGATAGAGTTTCTTCATATGGTATACAAATGTTGGAAATAATTTATACTATAGTCTATTTTATGTCTATATGCATTTTTACGCGCGAAAGCAGCTACTGCTTTCAGCGCGTCTTAGCCATCGCAATTCTGTCCGTCCGTCCGTCTGTCACACGGGTGGATCAGTAAACAAGAAATTTGAGCAAAGCTCACGAAACGCGCGAAAGCCTATAGCAGTTCTTGTTCGCAGGTAACCTTAGTCTATCTCCATCCATTTCGTCGTAATTCACTCTTTTGCAGCCAAAAATCGCTCAAAAATCACGTTAAATCAATACTTTTAGGGTTCAAGGTCATTCAAGGTTATCGATGTTGACATTCGTAAGAAGCTCCTCATCAGTGCTTGTTATGATAAGCAGCATGGCTGTGCCTATCTGCAACTATTTACACGCTAGACAAGCACAGAGTATAAATCACCACTTTTTACAGGGGTACCTCTCGTTGACACCCACGTGTGCAGGCCCGCTTGAATCTAGAGCGTCCGGACTTGGACTGCTGAAATCTATGTTTAATGCTGAAAATTTCATACGCAGTTGTCTTGGTCTATCTCCAGCCATTTTGGCGCAATTCACTCTTGAAATGCGTGTTGCAGCGCAAAATTGTGCAAAAAAATTCACTAAAAACCCCTTTTTGAGGGGTTCAAGGTCGTTCAAGGTCATCGATGTTGATAAATCCAAAAGCCTGTCACCAGTGCTTGTTATGATAAGAAGCATGTATGTACCTGTCTGCAACCGTTTTTACATTATTCGAGCCAATAACGGGAAAATGACGTCTTTTTAGGAGGTAGCTGTCTTTGACGCCCGCCTGCACCGGCTTCCTTGAACCTAGGGGGTCGGGACTTGAACTGCTAAAATCTACGTTGAATGCTGAAAATTTCATACGCAGGTTATCTTGGTCTGTCTCCAGCCATTTAGTCGCAATTCAGTGTTGAAATGTGCGCTGCATCCAAAAATTGCGAAAAATTCACTAAAGCCTCTTTTTGAGGGGTTCATGGTCGTTCAAGGTCATCGATGTTGATAAATCCAAAAAGCCTGTCACCAGCGTTTGTTATGATAAGCAGTACGTATGTACCTATCTGCAACCGTTTTCACATTATTCGAGCCAATAACGGCAAAATGACGTCTTTTTTAGGGGGTACCCCTCTTTGACCCCTCGTTCGAGGGGAACCCCTGCACCCAGTGGCACGAAATTTTGTCACGATAAACTAGAGACCTTGGGGCAGCCCACAGTGAAGATTTCGTGATCCTAGCTTGCACCGTTTTGATGCAGTTTACGAGTGTGACAGACAGACAGAAGGACAGATGCCCAGACGATGGCAAAGACGCACGAAGCATTCTGCTTTCGCGCGTAAAAACGTTGCAAGCTGAAATTGCCAAATTTTCACCGTCGGCTGCCTGGAAGACTCTAGTTTCAGGAACCGTAAAGCTTTTCGATAAATTCGAAGGGGGTCACCCCGAACGAGGGCCCTAAATGAGAGGGGGTGGTCAAAATTTGCGATTTTTGGCCACTAACTCGCTGTATCTTAGTAACGGTGCGAGATAGGCCTAAGGCCTAAGTCACTATTAATCACTAATAGAAAATCGTATACTGGCTTTCGATTGGCGCCGAATTCAATGACCTTGAATGACCTTGAACGCCAAAATAGGGGGTTTTATGGATTTTTTGCTGCGACACAAGGCTATATCATTTACAAGGTGGCGCCACGGAACTGGCATTGGTGGCGTGGCGTAGTTGGTAACGGGTTTCGGCTGAAACGAAGTTACTCTACGCCGGGCCCGGTTAGTACTGAGATGGGTGACTGCCTGCGGGCAGATAAACCATCTCGGTGCGAAGCCTGCCAGCTAGGTCGACTCAGCCTTCTAACCTCCATGGTTTCAGAAACCGTAAAACTTTTTCATAAATTCGAAGGGGGTCACCCCGAACGAGGGCGCTAAATGAGAGGGTGTGGTCAAAATTTGCGATTGTTGGCCAATAAGTCGCTGTATCTCAGTAACGGTGCGAGATAGGGTCTAGGTTACTATTAATTACTAATAGGAAGTTGTACTGGCTCTCGATTAGCGCCCAATTCAATGACCTTGAATGACCCTGAACGCCAAAATAGGGGGTTTTATGGATTTTTTTGGCGATTTCGGGCTGCGAGACACATTGCGAGAGCGAATTGCGCCGAAACCAATTGAGATAGACATGGACAAGCTACGTATGAAATGTTCAGCATTGAACCTAGATTTCGACGGTTCGTCTCGATTTTCTAGGTTCAAGGAAACCTGCGCACGAGAGCATCAAAGAACGGTACCCCCGTAAAAGTCGCGACGAAATGGCTGAAGATAGACTGACAGTTTACGAACAGGAACTGCTATAGGCTTTCGCGCGTCCCGTGAGCATTAGCTCAAATTTCTTGTCCTAAATACTGTTACATTATTTGTTAAATCTGTATTACATGTACACACATAGTATAAATCGTCGTGAATTTATGTACCCCTTTGACCTCTCCAGGGTGTAAAAAAGTGAGGGGATATGTTCCCCAGCTCCTATGGGGGTGCCGCCCTTGACTATAACTGTTAAATCCGAGCCTTTGATGTCTTTTACTCATTTAGGTCTGTACTTACGTTGACTGTGTGCGGTAATTTAGTAGCCGAAAAATGGAGGCTCTGCAGGATCGTGATCAAAGTCAGCAGAACCTTCGGACAGATTTCATCGGTTTCATATCGACGGTGTCGGGTGCATGCATGGGCGTAGGGCTATAGTGCACATGCAGCTCCAGAATGTCCGTTCGTTCTGTCGACACAGTCCGTCATTATTTACGGTAATTAGCAGTCAGGCATCGACTGAAATTGACAGTCGACGCCGGCCACAGCTGCTACCCGCCACTTTAAATCCACCTAATTAGATCTGCAGTTCCAATATTATCCGGCGCCCGACCGACGTCTAGGTGACAAGTATGACAGAGTCGAGCCTGTCAGTTAATCTTCAGGCGTCTGCGGCAAAATTAAAAAAGACTTATTGCCAGTTCTTGCATCACACTGGTGTTCTCGTCCGATTTTTATTGCGATGCAGTTTCCCTAATATACATCGCGACCCAATAAGCACACGTACTATGTTTTATAATAGGTGCACGACTTTCAATTTTTCACCTTACGGAAATAGAAAACGAGAATTTAGCACCAAAGTTAAACAATGTCGACATTATCACTGCCGTGTAACGGTTTGTCTTTCTCTCTTCTCTCTCTCATGTAGGCTTATACCTGAGGCATAAAAGTTCACTTGAGACAACTTAATGCAAATATGACTCATTCGAAATCTAACATGCATGGCGATCTGCTGACGGCTAATATAGCCTAAATTTTATGACTGGCGGCGCTGAGTCAGAGTAAATTGAATATTTTTTTCACAACATTTCTTAGGGCTAAGAGGTAGGCTAGGTCCCCTATATAGATTGTGCCTACCGTGAATAAACAAAGATTGATTGATTGATTGACTGATCATATATTACATGAAATATTGTATCATTTGTTGGAACGATAATTTCATTTACTGTGCTGTTTTAAGTCTAGTTTCGCGTCTTCAACTCTTTTCTTCGTTCCGCTCTATAGCAGTGACGGCGCTAGAGTTGGACCCCCTCCCCAAATACAAGTGTGAGGCCCCTATAATGGGAGTCTGGGGCAGAGCCCCTGGTCAGAGGACAGGGGGCGAAGCCCCCTGAAGCTAAAACACTTTTGGCTTTTGGACGTTTACTGAAAGCCGCAAATTTTCCCACTTTAAAAAAATTGGAAACGCAAAAAATCAGATACAATTTGTGTTGCTTTTGCAAACAAGTAATTTGAGCAAAGCTCATGTGACGCGCGCTAGCAGCGGTTCTGTAACTATGCCTACAGCAATAAGATATTAATGCATTTTGAAAGAGTACTTAATTTTGAGGCTTCCGTACGAAAAACTCCTTGAATTTAAGAGATCGAAACCTAATTTCTTTAAAAATGTACGTTCTATGCTAAAATGTCACATGCAGGTTGTCCAGGTTCATCCCCAGTCATTTCGGCGCAATTCAATCTTAAACTATGTGTGTCACAGCGGAAATCGCAAAAAAATAATAAAAACCTTTATTTTGGGGGTTTAAGGTCATTCAAGGTCATCGACGTTGACACCAATAAAAAGCTTGTCACTACTGCTTGTTATGATAAGCAGCATGTATGTGTCTATCTGCAACCGTTTTCACGCTACACGAGATAATTGCGGAAAAATAACCACTTTTTAAAAGGTTAGCTCTTTGACGCCCGCCTGCGCCGGCCTCCTTGAACCTAGGGGGTCGCGACTTGGACTGCTAAAATCTACGTTTAATGCTAACAATTTCGTACGCAGGTTGTCTTGGTCTATCTCTAGCCATTTTGTTTCAATTCAGTGTTGAAATGTGCACTGCATCCAAAAATTGCGAAAAATTCACCAAAAACCCCCTTTTTGGGAGGAGGTTCAAAGACTTCAGGGTCGTTCAAGGTCATCGACGTTGATAAATCTAAAAAGCCTGAGCCTGAGCAGCATGTCTGTACCTACAGTGTATCTGCAACCGTTTTCACACTATACGAGCCAATAATGGCAAAATGACGTCTTTTAGGGGGTAGCCCTATTTGACGCCCTCGTTCAAGGGAACCCCTTCACCCAAAAACACGAAATTTTGTCACGATAAACTACAAACCGTGGGACAGCCCACAGTGAAGATCTCGTGATCCTAGCTTACGTCGTTTTGACACAATACCGCAGTGTGACGGACGGACGGACGCCTAAACGATGGCTAAGACGCGCGAAGCATTTTGCTATCGCGCGTAAAAATAAAGTCTAATAGGCCGCAATACGTCACAGATTACTATACATTAATGAAAAGTAAGAGACTTGTCCATTTTGGGCAAACTTTCCACAAGTTTAGTTATTTTATATTTTGAATATATTTTAAAAACTAGAAATTTTCGTCATACCCAGCATGAGGCCCTGAGCATACGCGAGGCCCCCCAGCTGAGGGGCACGGGGGCCCTTCCGCCGGCTCTGTGCTCTAGATTTATGGAATATGCAGGCGCCGGTGCAATGATGTGCGTGTTAAGAAACCACGGACAGCACACAGAGACAAAGTAACTGACAACGCAACAACAATTTACAATATCCGCTGTATTCGTAATACACGTAGCTCCAAGAACGATCCGTCGCAGATGACAAAAATACAACAAAACGGTCAAAACTATCAACCGCATAAGTACTACACGTGATCACATAATGAACGGTTGACGAACAATGTCGTCGGTGTACAGCTACATTGCAATGGCGAAAATTAATGAGTGGTACTGCCATTTTCGCTGTGGTACGTAAGTAAGTAAGTAAGTAAGTACAGAATGGCGCAGCTGCGGTCCTAATTATACAATGGCGGGTGCGACATGGCGCGCGGTTAAAGGTAGCAATTAACATCACATATAGGTGCTGAATTCATATCAGCACGCCGTTTCACTGCGGTACAAGACAGTGTAAATACTTGACGTACAGTTTGATGTACAATGACGTCTTCTATTATCATCGTAGGCCTACACCTGCTATACGCCCCTCCCTAGCCATATACATGTATACGCGCTAACGTTCGGCACGCGGTACGATGTAGTACGTACTGTAAGCTTATATTATATACTGAGTGAAAATGACTGAGCATGGACTGCTCGGCAATATATACAGACGACGGTCAATGTAGCAGCCCACACGTACCGGCCTACATGTACGCACGGACGTCAATCTATTGGGACAGGGCATGACCCTCCACCCAAATTGGGGAGGAGACATCGATGCCTTTGTCACCCCAATTGGATAAACTATATGCATTGATGATTTTGTTTCGTACTTTCAGGTGCATGAGTAAAAATACATTTTTGCGTCAGGAAAATCGTTTCAAGACCAAGACCAAAAGTAGGCCTACTCTTAGATCATTTATGACGAATGGGGTTCAGCCCCAAATCCCGCTGGGAAGCTTATGACGCTGCCTCAGACCACCTAATCGGCTGGGGAGGAGCAAGCCCCCTTCCAAACCCACCCCGTGGCACGCAGGTGTTGGTCCCCTCCAATGTGGATAGGTTATACGACTGACCCCAGTGCGTGTTCGCAAAGTAACGCGCGCGGTCGACTATTAACGATCGATGGACTGACGTCAGTTAATCTAACGTTGGTACTAACGATCAGACGACGACGTATCGCGTCGTGTCCGCATTAGCTCGTTGGCGTGGACACGTCGACAGCGCTGCACACAGAACGTCGCTGTGAGTCGCCGCCACACGACCGCTTCGTCGTCTTCGTCGCCGTGAGGGACCGGAAGTGATAGGCTGGTACCTCGTGCTGCGCGCTGCTGCTGTTTGCCTGCAGCTGGTACTTGTCGCTGCAGTTGAGCGCCGACGACTGCAACACACACATCAACAATCCTGAGTTCTAAACACAGTCGACTACCAGACAGTTTACAGCAAGAAAACTAGGTTAGTATCGTTTAGGTATGGACTGCAGACTGCTAAATGGACTAGCTTGCGGCGTGCCCTTGAAGATGACCTAAAAGTCTCAAGGTGCCATTCAGCTCAGAGATTTAAAGAGAGATCGTGTTAATATTTTCCAAATTTTCGTCAACAAACGCCAAATGCAAGAAATCTCGCGAGTCAATTACTAAATAAATATGTCACTCGAGGTGCCATAACATATATGATGGTGTCAAGAAGCACATGAACAGTTGTGGCTCGTCCCGACGTTATGCACAAGTATTAGTAAGGAACTAATGCACAGCAAAAGTCAATCGAAAATACATCACACACATAACTAGAGTCGACTCACTGCATGTCGACTGAAATTCAGTTTCAATATAGGCGCCAAATGCGGAGAAATGAGCACTGTCGGCAGACATGGTTTCAGCCGAAAGCAGTCGTACCGCAATCAGGGCGCTCTCGGGGTTTAGGTTTAGGTTCAACTTTTGGCGACATCATGCGCTTCTTGCGTTCAGTGGTCAGCGAAATGTCAGAGATCTTGAGTTAAAAAAGCCAGAATGCAGAGGGCAGATGCAGAGACTTGCTGAGGAAATAACCCTATGTTTGTAAGCCAGGGAAGCTGGCTGCATCGACTCAAAGATCTTCAGAATGTTATCACAGACAAATGGCATGACTTCGACATCAGACAGCCAGAATCAGAAAAGCCGTAGAGCAGTGGGAAAAAGCGTATAACGTCAGTGGCAAAGAAGAATAAAGGACGGATTCAACACTTTTTCTGCTGATCAGTTACTGATGATTCGGCCTACTGTGACGTTTTGACGTAGCCTGCATACGAGCGGCAACGCAAATGATAAACCGCTTGCAAAAATTGCTTTACGGCGTGTGACGCTATTTTGTTTGTATGTATCGCAGCTAATACAGAAGTGTTTTAGGCGAAAATTCCTGCACATATTCGCTGATGTTCGGTCATTACAAAAATGTTTTTGTGTTGATTCACTTTGACCATTCGGCTGAATAACGCATGCGAATGTTCGGGACGTTTTTTTGCGCCACCCGGTATATACTAGAAAAAAATTTGTTATATTTCACTCATTTGCCGAGAAGCCCCCAATGGACGGATTTGCACGAAATTTTGCACAGGGGGTCGTCTCGCGGACGTAATCGCCTGTTTCAAATTTTGTATCGATCGGTTGGAAGGGGGGGTTCGGATCTACGCGGGGTCAAATTTTGCCATTCTCCATTGACTTAGCCGGTCGCCATTAACACAGGGCTGCGCTACCGCGCGCCTGTGATTTCCCGGCTCACAAGGCGAGGAATAATACGGCTGAAAGATATCGGGTCAGATGCATGGTTCAACTTTCGACGCCATCAGGGTCTGACACTATTCACTTTCGGTATCAGTTCGGCCGAGTCGCAATAAGCCACTTTGGGCTCTTTTTTTCGTTTTCGACTGAAAGCATTCTTTCAGTCGGCCTCCAAAATACGAAAGAGGTCAACCCGTTAGCCTAGTTTCATTGACGTGACAAATGGCCGTTTGTGATGTTTGTGAGTTGTGCGTAGATGTGAAAAGCGGCAGTACGTCATCACAAGCACCACAGATGTTTCTATTTTAGACCTGCAGTGCCTCCGCAAACTTTCTGTGAGAAGTTTCCGTGATTTATTTTCAAGCAGACATTTCTGCACGTATTATAAGCGGCTCGTTATACACCCATTAATTTGACGCGCCAGAATGAGATGAACAATGGCACAAACACAATAACATCAAATCAATAAAGTAGTTTAGCGGCCCTGGTATTCCCGAATACTCGCTATCGTCATGCCATTCAGAATACTAATTAATCTAGTGCAGTTATGAATGATGTTGTGCGACCGTCAAAACTAGCCGCAATACGAGTCTTGCCTGTCCCTCTGTCTGTCCGTCTGTCCCGTCCCTCTCCGTCCCGCATGGGCTTCTAACTCGAAAACAAAAAGGGTTACACATGGCGTAAACATTTAAGACATGAAATCTGAGCTAATGCTCATGAGACGCGCGAGAGCCTATAGCAGTTCCTGTTTGCAGGTAATCTTGGTATATAGCATAGCCGTCCATTTCGTCACAATTGACTCTTTTACAGCCAAAAATCGCCAAAAAATCACTAAAACCCCTATTTTTAGAGTTCAAAGTCATTCAAGGTCATCGATGTTGATATTCCTAAGAAGCTCGTCGCCAGTGCTTGTTGTGATAAGCAGCATGTTTGTGCCTATCTGCAACCATTTTCACGTTAGACGGCCAATAGCGGTAGAAACGCCTTTTTAAGGGGGTGCCCCTTTTCGCCCCCTCGTTCGTAGAGACTCCCTTCACCCAGCGGCATAAAATTTTGTCAAGAAATACTATAGCTATCATATGGTGAAAACCTGAAGTCTCTCTCACCTGGTCTTGGAACGGTACCGGGACGTGACGGACACCAAGACATCAAGACAGAATTACCATAGCTAATACGCGCTACAGCTATGCTAGCTCTCGCGCGTAAAAAGTAACCGGTGTGGTACTTTCGGCTCAGTGCTAGAATTAAAGCTGTGCAGCTCTATAAGCGGACGGCCGCACAATATGTCAGCACCGAGTCGACATATTTTCATAGCTGCATCTGCATTGTGGCGGTAATGCAATATTCGACTGCAGCAGCTGCCGACTGCCGCATGACGTCACGTCAACGTCATCTCAAGTCAAACAAAGACGCTGACCCTCCCCCTCCTTTCCCTCTTCCTCGATGATGAAGGCTACAGCTGCTGAGCGTCGCTAGCTCCACCTAGCGACTGATGACGTCTGAACCGCCCGCAGGTCCACACTGCCTGCAATTGATCGTTCGTTGTCGTGCGTCGTCGACTGATCATCTGACAGTGCACAAGCCTAGCCCGACTGATTTTATCTACCAGTAGCAGCTACTACGCCATTTGCGATGCCGCTCTGTGCTTACCATCTCAACGCACCGACTTCTTCCACTCTCCGAATACGTAGGGGTTCTCATAGTTCTGCAACGTAGACAAGTCACTTCCTTTATTTGGAATACGCCATCTTTATTCAGCATAATAGGGCCTACGCCTACGCTTCATGTAATTTCGCGGGCTCTTTTATCTACACTGTGTTCAAAACTCGTGATGTCATACCGAAAGTTTGTGCTGGCATTATACAACCGTCTCAGCACAACGCAGCAAAGCTATGCGTCACTCAAAAAACTTTCGTATTTGTCAACGAAGATTGATTGCGCTAATTATACGGCAATTCCCTACTCTTCTACTTCTCGCTGGCATATCCGTGCGGCTCAGACTGTGTCTGCTTTTGCTCTGTCTCTGCCGCTGCAACTCTCCAGAGCTGCACTTCACCAGCGAGCTTTTTCAACATGTCATAATTTACTGCATTCTGCCGTGCATGTCTACTGGTGATTCATTTCCAACTTCGTATTGCTGGAACTGGAAGTAACCGTAGGCCTATAGCACAAGTAAGCCGGCGATGAACAGTAGGGGCCTAGCGTGGAAGTTCAGCGGAGCGTCACGCAGCTGGCGAGCGCATCGGTGGTGCGGCTAAGTGGCGTCTGGCGATCAGGAACATCTGAGTGAAAACAGAACCGAGCGACCGACCGCGGGAGGATGAGGACGCCCGGCCGGCTCCAGCGAGCGTAAAACATCGGATGAACTGAACGCGTCAGAACATTCGATAACAGCGGCGGCAGCAGCAGCAGCCAATCCCCGGCTGACCGAGAGAAAGCTCCTCGGCACTAATCCAATTTATCAAAGCACGATGACAACGTGGCTCCCGGCGCACGAACGCAATCAATCAATCAAATCGTGGATTAGTTCACGTGTCGCTGACCAGCGCGGGCTGCTCGGCCGTAATTACGATAACATAGCGCGTCGAGCCGCTTCGACAAACAATAAATAACACCCGGCCGACCATTAAATTTTATTATGATCGCGGCGGCGAGTGGACTGGCGGGCGACTTGCGGTCGACACAGCCTCGTGACCGCGCGCTAGCTAACGGGCCGCAAGCACGCACGCACGCACCGCCAGTACATAACGCCAGCGAAATTATATCGAACGCCGGTCACTAATAACGACCAATATACGCGACGAACGAGCTGCGTTTTGTAGCCGGTTTATTAATGCCGTGCACAATTCGCAGTGCGCGCACGAGCAACAGATAACCGCACTCGGGCAATAATGACCAGCTGCTGATCCGCTGCCCGCCGGCTCGACACACCAGCACCGTGATATAAGACCGTTAAGACGGCTTAGTGACCTTTTATGCGGCCCTTTGGCAAAATCTTTACGGGCTTGTGGACGTTGTGGTCCGTGTTTTGTCCTTTTACAGCCTTATAAACGTAGTTCTGTAGTTCTTTGTGGCCCTTGCAAGCTCAGCTTTGCATGCGCCATGCTTCAGCAACTAGCGGGTATTTATAATGCACAGCCCCACAAACGCGCGGCGACGACAATACGTACGCCTAAATAAACTCTTAAACATTTTAGATACTTGGCTGTCCGGATGTTACTCATGTGTTAAATGGCTCACTGTGTGGTCCGATATGTTTCAGACTGGTTTTGGTGTTCGACAG
>Ga0209367_1002396_pt1 | contig 24728 bp, 17 predicted proteins | sample WorMetLIZISLAND2_FD_187412 | JGI IMG/M metagenome (GOLD analysis project Ga0209367, IMG submission 187412) | Marine gutless worms symbiont microbial communities from Max Planck institute for Marine Microbiology, Germany - Olavius geniculatus... ... | reverse complement strand
CCACCATTGTCCACGAAAATTGAAGGAACAGGCTTATTTCGCATTGGTACGATCCATTGTTGAATATAGTGCAGCAGTTTGGGACCCCCACTTGCAAAAGGACAAGCAGCAGCTGGAACATGTTCAGTGTCGTGCAGCACGATTCATAACTGGAGACACCGCCTGGACTAGTAGTGTCACTAGTATGCTTAAGGACCTCAGTTGGGAGTCGCTTGAGGACTAGGGAAGCCAACCCCGGGTATAAATTTTATCCCTGGGAAAACGGGACGAAAATTGTTCATCCCCGGGGATCCCCGGGAACGAACTGTATGCTAATGTGCTTCGCCTGTTGTGTAGGCTAATCAGTTCTAGAGGCCAGGCGGCTGGCCTGCAGAAATGATTAGCCTAGGCCTACACGGAAGGCTAGAAATTTAATTCTTTAAAACTAGTGTCTGCCAAGTTTAAGCAAGTCTGAGCTCAGTGTCACTGATGAAAAATAGTCTGTACTGTAGGCTTAATTTAGCAGTTATTCTCTTCGCCTGCTCGCCATGAAGCACTAGCCTAAAACTCTGTATATGAGGCTGGTTTCCAGTGTCCTGACAGTGACAGTGTTTCAGTTACCTGGGCACTGGCACTGGCACTGGCACTGTCTCTGCACTAGCAGGCCTACTAACAACAGGCAGTCTGTGGATGCTGCCCAAGCCATGCTGTTGAGTCACCAGGCAGATGACTTAACAGCATGGCTTGGGCAACAAGCAGCAAACTCAGATATTACCTGCAATGCAGGACCTGTCTCAGCAGCTGCAGCTGCTGGAGTGACTGCAGTGCAGTCCACGTTTCAGCTGTATCACAGTGGTTCTACTTAGTGCTCTCAATAGAGACAGCATGGCTGGCTGCTAGGCAGAAAGATAGTGCCGGGGTGGCCGGGGATCTGCTATCCGTCCCCGGGGTAAAAATCTGGGGACAGCCTGTCCGGGGCCCCGGGGACCGGGGCCCTGGGGTTGGCTTCCCTATTGAGGACAGACGACGAGATATCAGGCTGGCACTCTTTTACAAAGCAGTACACGGGCTTGCCACTATACCAACTGAACACATTCTTATCCGAGCTGATGAACGAACGAAAAGCAGTCATTCGTATAAATTCCGTCACATAACCGCTCACACCTCAGTCTACCACAATTCCTTTTTTCCTCGTACTGTGCCGGATTGGAATTTTCTTCCCATTGAGGCCGTCATGCCGACTACTCCTGATCTGGTGTCAACTGTCTCTCCATATCCTCCTCCCAGCATCTAGATGGCATCACCACTCCGCTCTGCGTGATATCCTTCAGAGGAGTTTGCAGAGGATATGGACAGAAACAGAAATTCTATAACCAGCCTTATGAATGAATTACACACTGTCATGAGCATGCGGGTAAAATGCATCTAGTGCATCTCGTGCAATTAAGGTCGGGATAATCGATAAAGACACGATCAGGGATAAGGTTACAGTCAAGATCAGCGTTTTGGTTGGTGAGTGTCAAGGTTAGTAACGCTGTTATGCGTTAAAACGGGCACGGGTAAAGTGGGGACTTGCGGACATGCAGACCGATCTACGGGTAAACTGCGGACCAAACCTGTGGACCAGGTCCGCAGTTTACGGGTGTGGGTAAAATGCGTCTGGTGCGTCTAAGTGCGTCTAGTGCAATTAAGGTCAGGATAAACGTTAAACACAGGATCAGGGATAGTAGACAGGGGCCAAGGGTTACCAACCTGTCCTCGGATCACTGCATTTTAAATTACTTTGTTGCATACAACTTCATCTTTATAGTTGATATCTAAAACAAAATTTGCAGGTTTTTGCTTAATTTTAGCTCATGAGCGATTTAAAGTGCCCCGGTGTTGCCAGTGGCTTTAACGGCCATTGGCAACACCGGGGCACTTAAAATCGCTCGTGAGCTAGAATTTCGGTTGAGGTTTGGGTTAGTGATAGGGCTAGGGTTAGGTTTTAGGGTTAGGGTTAGTGTTAGCTTTTGGCCTTTCACATGGGCAAATGCAAATTTGAGGCTTTATATTTACATAACGGTGCAAGATAGATGCATGGTTCCAATGGACCACCAATAGGAAACCACATATGCCGAGTCCAATGGTCACGTGACTGATGACGTCACGTGACCTCAAAAGGTCAAACTCGTGACCCCAAAGTTTTTGAACCCCCGTATCTCTGTATTCATGCAAGATAGGCGCATGGTCATCGTTGACCACCAATAGGAAAGTGCCCATGCCGAGTCCGATGGTCACGTGATCAATGACGTCACCTGACCCCAAAAGGTCAAGGTCGTGACCCCAGTATCTTTGGGGCCCAATATCTCCGTAACGGTACAAGATAGACACATGGTTCCAATGGACCACCAATAGGAAACCACATATGCCGAGTCCAATGGTCACGTGACTCTCAAATTTAAGTACTCTTTGGCCTACACTGATTGCCAAAGTGGCAAGCCCGCTGCTATCACGTGTCGCGTGAGCTTTGCTCAAATTGCTTGTGTCATTTGTGTGCACAGTGTAGAATGGCATGTGAATGATGTGACTGCACCGTTGTCTGCAGATGCCTCTTCAGCGTCGGCGCAGAAGGTCTCAGAGTCGTGAATATTCAGATGACTACAAACGCATGCGGCTAGCAGCACCGAGCTTCTATGAATATTCACACGATGAATACCCAGCTGCTGTGTCAGATATGAGGTATTTGTTTATACAAGCGAGTATGGCACTCGGTAATTTGTTTTGTTTCTTATGCTGGTCACTCATCTGTACAGTATTGTGTCTCTTGATTTCAATCTTCGTTTTAAAAATGGTGTTATGGATTTCTTATACATTTTGGTTACCATAAAATGATTGTAATTAGCTACAGTAACAGTCAACTAAATGTGTATTTGTGTTCCTGGTTGTTTAATGCTTATGTCTTCATTGTCTTGTAAGCCTAGTGACTTAGTAAAGTGTATGTAAAGTTGATGCTTGCCACCTGTATTCATAATATGTATTCCACATTATTGGTGTAAATTTGGTGATTTGAGTTAGTGTACTATGCCATAATATAAGTGTCATGGTACACTAACTCACCATTATTTGAAGTTGATTGATTTGAAGTAGGGCTCTATGTGAGACTGTTGGATGTGATTGATTCTGTTTGCAGGCAGTCACAGTATAATCCTGTGCAACATTACAGTTCACTAAATCATGAACATTATGCTGACTACAGCACCACATTACAGAGACATTACAGTCCAAGACCATTGCAGAATTATAATACCATGTGGCAGACTAGTGGCTATTCTCCCGGTTGCCGGATTAATATCCGGCAGACAGAATATCAGTTGGAAGCTGCACCTGGTTATGAATTCTCCTCCAGTCAGTGCTGTCAGACAGTTGACTACCAGTACAATGACAGTTGGCCTACTAGGGATGTTAGGCAGTGCGCTGTTGATAGAGACTATGTGAGCAGAAAGCTACCATCTCAGTGTGAAAGCTATCTTGCCCAGCGGTGGCCGGCCGGTCCAACTGCTGGTCGTGTTCGTGTCTCAAAACGTAGTCGTAGTTTCTCGTCGAGATCTCGTCGGCATAGCTCAAGTCGCTGGCATCACCATCGATGCAGCTGGTCGAGACACAGCGACTTCGAGAGGGAGTCGTGGCAGAGCGGTGATCGACAGAGTGATGCGGCAACATGGCAAACTGGCAGCAGCAGAACAAGACTTGGCCGCCATCAACGGAGCGACGAGTCTTGTTCGACAACTCACCGACGACGACGCAGTAGACACATGCGACACCAGCACCGACGACATCGGCGACGGTATTCCTCGTCAAGTAGCAGTAGCCCAAACAGCACGTCTACCACGGTGAGTTAATCATTGAAATTTGTCGTTTTACCCTAACCCTTTGCGTGTTAACTTTTTCATTGTTTTGTCAGTCTGCTTGTTGTAGGGTGTCACATCTGGTGAGTTGCCTTTACAAGTTTTACTCTAGTTGTTATACAGTTTTTTTTACCTCTGTCCAGAAAAGAAGCTAATTTTTTTAATGTTGCCTGTTTGTTGTTGTATCTGTCTATCTGATTTTGATAAAATTTTTAGACGGTGGAAGTGGGGCATGACTCTAAGAGATATTGGCATCAATCTGGATCCAATTTGGATCCAGGAATCCCAGATGCCGATCATTTTTCAGATCGAGGAATTTCTTACTAACTGTAGTTATTTACTTATAAACAGTCAAGGCAGTTCTTGGCAGAAGTGTGCATTAGTGCTTCCAGTTTCATTCAGTTTTATATCGGTATTAAAAGCCATTGAGTGCTGTTTGAGAGCATGCTCTGGGTAGTGCTGGCATGTTTTAAGTAGTCATTATGCAGAAGAGACCATGGAACAATAGTCAACATGCGATAGAAGTGAAAAAGATCGGAGTGATTGTGTTTTTGCAGCAGAGCTTTGAGATATGTTGACTGGAGATGTATGAACAAACAGAGAATGGTAGACCAAGACTGATTGATAGGCCAGGTGATACCAGCACTGTCACAAACTTACTTGTGGTCTGACATGGAAGGAAGGTGCAGTGAACTCTGGCAGCTGGACATCAAAAGAATGTGTTTAAAGGCAGCTAGTTGGAGCTTGACTCACGATGAGCGAAAATTGTCAAGGAAACCTCAGACACATGAATCGGGGAGATTTTTTGGCAGTATTTTAATTTTGAGAGAGAAAACAAGAATAATATATGACTTCTGAGTCACATACTGAGTCCACTCTGCGGTCTGACTGAGGCTAAGGAAACAGAGATAAGCACAACCTTATGGGCTTTGCGACTCCGTAAAGACTTTGCGTGTTTTACACTACGTGTGCTGTGATAACTTTGCTAGTGTTTTGCTGTCTCTGTCTGACTGTGCAGTCTTTCAATAACATGCTGCATGCATACGCTGTGGCTGCATGTGCTGATAAGAATCTTATCGGCTCGTTATGATGTGATGCTGATACAGAACCGTAGACTACGGGAACCCTTGCAGGAACCCTCTGCACTCAACGATGATAGTGAAGGGCATCTCGTTTACAAAGATGGAGACATCCTCCAAGCAAGATGTACACAGAATTTTTCTCCTACTTCCAATGACTTTAGGCATATCTCTTGGACAGGATTTTGAAAAAAGCTTTGTTTTTGCTTTTGAAAAGGCCCAACTTTATGGGTTTGGGGGTTTTTGTGTGTTTTCCGTTATCAGAATGAGCACTGCCAGATACTGTCCACATCAAATCAGTGTTCATTGTCCAAAGATTCACATATGTTTAAAGGGTTTTAAAACTTAGCCATGATATAATATTCAGTTATTTGTAGAACACAAAACTAGAATTGGATTAAGTTTTGTGGTGGGTGTTCTGGTGGTTTTTTAATGGGTTTACCGAATAAAACTCTGTGAAAAGGTATTGTGATCTCTGTTTGGGTCACTGTGACAGTATCAACATGTGACAGATGGACAGTAGGAGATCTCATTGATAGTTAGTACAGTGCTTGCATAGTTTGCTATGCTGATGTGCTGTAAAAATCATTTGTACTGATGATGTTTTAGTAATATGTTAGAGTAGACTGCTTGTTCTGTGTCTGTCTGTGCTACATGTACCAGATGGGACAGAAAAAAGTGAAAAATACGTGGTTCACATAGACCAGGCTATTGGACAGGTTCGGAAACAATCAGTTTCGATCACTTCAATGAAGGGAGGCCATGTTACATGTCGAAACACAGTGACATGAACATTCTTTACTGCAATGAATTGCTGTTAGTTTCCGAAACTGTCCCATTTGCTCGATCAGCGTTAACCGTGTATCTTCTACTGTTTTTATGTGCCACCCTGTATTGTGAGAGCTGTGCGGGAAGTTGTTGTACAGGGTCGGTGTTAATGCATGTCGGTGGCTTGTCTGTATGCTGCAGATAAGATTGTGAGTACGCTTGGTGAAGGCACATTTGGCAAAGTCGTGCAGTGTCTTGACTTTACCAACAGGTTTGTTTATGTCTGTCTAGCTGCCTGTCTGTCTGTTAGTGTGCATGTGTACGTGTCTGTCATGGACTCTTGAGTTGGGCTTATAAATATTTGTGATGATGGTCACAATCTGTTGACCTTTTCACGCTTGGCTGGACAGTGAGAGACACTCTTGTGTGGCGTAGTAGTTAGTAGGACATGAATTGGTGTGTGATTTTTTGTTTGATGTGCTGCGATTTTTTTTGTAAATAATCATTTGTTAAGATGGAGATGCTTCTCCAAGTAGCTGTAACTCCCTCTTCAACCACGTAACCAAGCTCGCTGAGGATACTCTGGCTTGTCAGGCTCTGCAGTGCCACATCGACATGACCCTCAGTTGTCTCCCTGTCTGTAGCTGGAGACATCGTCTTGGCTGCCCCAGGAACAGATGGCTTGACCAACTTCGTGGGGACAAGGCTAGTGAGGCTCATCTCCAGAGGTCAGCAGGCAGCCTTGTTGACCTCTGGAGATGAGTCTCGGATTGTGGACACTTGGGGTGATGCTATGGTCCTCATCAACTACGCATTACCATTAACAAAGATGACACTTCTGTTCTGTTTTGCTAGCCTCCGATGCCTCCCGATGCAGTCGGGATTTAGTGAGTGAAGGCTTGTGATGATGTGTCAGGCTGAGCAGACCGGAGACCGTGGCGCTGAAGATCATCAAGAACATTGACAAGTATCGTGAGGCGGCCAAGCTTGAGATCAATGTACTCAACAAGCTCAACAGCCTCGATCCTCGCAACGATCAGTATGTAAACATCACTGCTGCTGATTTTGACAATCACTCGCAATGTTGCTTAGACAACCTTTATCAGATTCATTGTTTGCATGATCTGTTTTGTTTTAGAGTAAATAGCCTTGATTTTGCATGCCAAGTTTGTTTTTAGTTGTCATCAGTTGTGTTCGCTGGAATCAAGTCATGGAAACAGCTATGCTTCAACAGGGCATGCCACATAATGATGATGATTTGGTAAAGTCATGACAAGCAGACCTAGCTGTGTACTTTTTGTGTCATGCTGTTGACAGGGGTGGCTTAATGGCTCACTGGTTAGGGTGTTGGATTCGTGATTGAAAGACCACTAGTTCAACTTCTTGCCACTCATCTACTAAGTAACAACTGGACAAGTTATTTTAACACATGTTACCAAGCAATTTTGTACCATTTATATGTCGGTGATGCTCTGTGGCTGGGAAGGTATCCTTAGATCTAGCTTTACAGTGGCCATGTGTCACAGACTCAATGGTTTATCCGCTTACGGGCTCAATGGCTTATATGTGGGAGATGAGCACCTGCCTAAGTCCCACTGGGGCACAGCCTCTTTACCTTTAGCTTTTTACCTGGAGATATGTGCACGAATATTTAGCTGTCAGACTGTCTGTCTGTGTGTAGTATGTGTGTGCGTATGTTGGACTGGTTTAACTATCACGGTCACATCTGTATCTCATTCGACATACTTGGACTCAGCGTCTTTGACTTCCTTGTGAGTTTGCTCATCACACCACACACACACACACACACACTTTAGCTAGCAGTCTGGTTTGAATCTAGCTGTGTGCCAGTAGTTGCTGCATGCCAACTGAAGAAGAAGAACCAGATTTCTGCATTGTCAGTCCCTATCCACATTGTGACACTTTGAACTGGCAAGGTTCAAACCCACTTAGGCTGTATTTGCATAGACACGAGTTCGAGTTCGGCACTGTACGGGTTCCTGTATATGAGTTCTGGCAAACATGAGTTTACGTGTATTTCAGTGGCAGCCATTCTCTTACATACGAGTACGGGTTACCTGTGAATTTCACTCGTACGAGTAGTTTCCGTGCAGGTCATGTTTTTATCTAACCCATGCGGAGTAAACTACCGGTAATCAACATAATGTACAAAGGCTGTGGCACATATTTGATGTCAGAACTGACGTCACTGTAAAATTATTCATTGTTAGAGGTGCGCAGTTGGTAAAATTATTAGTGATGTGATGAAATATTGTTTATTCGAGAAGCATGGTGTACTGGTTGTCGAGAGTGTGTGACTGTGTGTCCTATACCAAATGTATAGTTTATAGTTCAACATTGTGTGTCTTTTGTGGTGTACAGAAAGACAATGACTATCAGCCCTATGACTTGGAGCAAGTGCGCCACATCGCTTGGCAGCTCTGCAAGGCCGTCAAATGTATGTGTATTTCAGTGTAAAGTTTTCTGAAATAAAACACTCATTAGATCAGAAGAAGCTGAAAGTCCCTCATGCCAGACACATGAAAAAATCAGAAACTAGACATTTGGGGCAAAGCCCAACGTGAGTCCACTCAGTGCCGTAAGTCCGATTGGGGGGCGAATTCAGGGGGTTGTAATTCCCGTGATAGCAAAGTCACATGACCTGAACTCGAATGTATTAGCGTACGCAGAATGCGCACAGTTGACTTAGGGTGGGTAAACGTGAGCCGCATAATCTCTGGTGTTAGTGGAACAAAGTTCACCAAATTTTTTGGTTTAATGCAGCAGGAATTGTAGTTGATAATGCCGTTTACCACTTGTCGATATCTCCATCCGTTTCAGAGATATTTGCAGTCAAAGTTGAAAGTAGTGTGTTTTACAACTACTTTCAACTTTGACCGCAAATATTAAAATTTTAAATATAAAAATACAGAATGCGGGAGGAATCTTGGTAGATATGTACTTGTTCAATTTTAAAAAATATCTTCATCCATTCTGGAGATATTCGCCGCTGATTTTTGAAGTTGTCCAAAAATCGAGCCAAATTTTGCATGTTTTTCTTTTTAAAATTTTTTTTGGGAGGACTGCAAAATTTTGGAACAGGATTATAAAATTGAACACACTTTCTAGTAACATGCAAAATTTTGCGGTGATCGGCCAACGGAGCTCTGAGATCTCGTGGTGAAAAAAAAGAAAATAAACCACAGCAGAATATAAATCCGCTCTGAAAGCTATCGCTTTCGGGCAGACTAATCAGGGGCAGGGCCCAATGTGAAGCCACCCGTTGCCATAAGTCCGACTCGGCTTGGTCCACGGCTCCTTATTCATCAATCCATTGATTATGAATGTGGTAAAATGCCGCTCTCTCTTCAAAATCTTTCAACGGTTCTTGCTGAAATTTGGTCTCAATTGTTCCCAGTTAATGATCGTCCTTTCCCTCAATTTTGGTCTTGGTCCGCTGTTTAGTTTTGGAGAAGTGGAAAATAAAGAACAATAAGAAGTAGTAAAAACAGAGCATAAATGTGAGGCTTTCCGTCACTACGTACGAACGACTTAATGAAAAAAATACGCAGCTGCTGGCAAATACATTGTACAAGCTAACTCTAGTTTGCAGTGGTCTGTCATCTGTAAATTATTATTGTTATTTTGTAACTTAATTTTGATTCGGGTCTTGTTCAGTGCATTGTTTGACTTAGTGGTTATTAAGATGCGTTATTTTAAGTTGGCATTCTCTGTCGCTTCGTGTTAACCTTCCCCAGCCGCTCAGTGGCAATTTGATTTTGTTGAACATTGATCATCTTTACTACTTATACTAACTGCTTGTGAGTAAGATTGTTGTACGTTGGCTGCTGTGCATCTGGTGTGTACAGTTCTACATGACAACCAGCTGACGCACACCGATCTGAAACCAGAAAACATTCTCTTTGTCAGTTCTGACGCAGACATCATCTATGACCCGCAGAAGGTTGGTACCAATCCAGCAGTTAGTAATACATTGCAGTTAGATCAGATTAGATCAAAATTTAGCATTTACTAGTTGAAGCAATGCAGTGAAATAATTTGATGTTGATATTGATGTGTGGGCCACGAAACGAATATACCAGATTACAACTTCTGCATTTCACAAGGTAGTGTAGCAACAGCATTAAGGTGAGGTTGGCAAAGTTTCCTCACAACGTTGTGCTCAAAAATCAATAAAATTGACCAATGTTTCAGAGAGTTATTTTAAAAAGTGGCACATATTTTTGTCAGATATGATGCATATCCAGGCACTCACTTACCTTGTCTAGTAAAGTGCACTGCTGTTGTGATGTAGCTTGAAATGTTTGAGGCCAGCTGGAAATGTGTGGGCAATGTGGCTGCTGTTGATTTGCATAGAAGGCAGATTTCCGGCGAGTGAAGTCATCAGAAATTCGTCTGATTGACTTTGGTTCAGCGACGTTTGATCATGAACATCACAGTACGATTGTGTCGACTCGGCACTATCGAGCTCCCGAAGTTATCCTTGGTTTGTTGCAGTGATGCTCTGTTGTTTGTTTGTGTTTTGTTTTGTCATTGCTCTTGACAACAATGTTGCCTATTGTCACAATTTCTAACTTATGAAAAGATTCTGACAAGATCAGACTTATGACAAATTTAAGAAAATATTTGATTTAGAAATGTCATACAATTTTTTATCAAGAAAGCTCATGCAGAAATTAGTTGCTGGCTTATCTTCGGAAAGTCTTATGATAGTTCCTGAGACTAAAACTAGGCACTGGACGTCCAAAATCGAGCCAAATTTTGCATGTTTTTTCTTTTTAAAATATTTTTTGGGAGGACCCCCCCCAAAAAAATTTTGGAACAAGATTATAAAATTGAACACACTTTCGAGCAACATGCAAAATTTTGCGGCGATCGGCCAACGGAGCTCTGAGATCTTCTGGCGAAAAAAGAGAAAATAAACCACAGCAAAATATAAGTCCGCTCTGAAAGCTATCGCTTTCGGGCAGACTAATCAGGGGCAGGGCCCAATGTGAAGCCACCCATTGCCATAAGTCCGACTGGGCTTGGTCCACGGCATGGTCCACATTTGTGATGTTGTCTACAAGTTCGGTTAGGCTGGGTGAGGCCTTGACGGTCACCTCATTAAAACGGCTTTGGCTGACAAATCACTGGGCTGGGCCATCAGTCTAAGGTTGCATTCAGAGTAAAAAAGATTCAAATACTTGTTAGTTTTGCCTGTCAGACAAATTTGAACTTTGTTAGGTCAGTGGTCATCTGACTAGCTTTGTATATGATATTTATTTATTATGAAAACTCACACAAGCTACACACAGGTAAAAGAGAATAGCGGTAATTGGTAAATAAAGGATAAGTACGCATGCACATAAAAAGTTAAGAGTTTGCTTCATAATGGCCATAATGGTTGGGTCTGGAATGCCATGTTGATGTTCAGCCTGCTATTTCAACTGAAAAGAATGCAAGTAGAAAATTCAGCACAGGCCTGGTGACTCTGTAAAATTGTGTGTACACGTGTAATTGTGTATGTGACACATGTCAATGTGTTGTGTACACACACATGCAGAGCTGGGCTGGTCACAGCCTTGTGATGTCTGGAGTGTTGGCTGTATCATATTTGAACTCTACACTGGCTATACTCTCTTTCAGGTCAGTCTATCGTAGACAATCAATTGCACAGCATTACATATGGGATTGTACAAATTGTGCTGTAGTCAGTCTTCCCACGCTTCCTGGAAAGTCCTGAATTTTTACGCTCAAAAGCAGGTACTGCTGTAGCACGTCTTAGCCATCGCAATTCTGTCTGTCCGTTCGTCTGTCTGTCACATGGGTGGATCAGTCAGGAACGGTGCAAGCTACGATCACCAAATCTTCACCATCGGCTGCCCGGAAGACTCTAGTTTCAAAAACCATGAAGCTTTTCCATAAATTCGAAGGGGGTCACCCCGAACAAGGGCCCTAAATGAGAGGGGGTGGGCAAAATTTGTGATTTTTAGCCAATAAGTCGCTGTATCTCAGTAATGGTGCAAGATAATGCTGTTACTATTAATCACTAATAGGAAATTGTACACTGGCTCTTGATTGCTACCGAATTCAATGACCTTGGATGACCTTGAATGCCAAAATAGGGGGTTTTATGGATTTTTTGGCAATTTCGGGCTGCGACACGAGTCTATATCATTCACAAGGTGTCGCCACGGAACTATCATTATGTGCACTTCGGCATGACTGTAATAAAGGTGTTGTATTTTATCCCAAATTCCCGCAATCTAACTTAAACAGTGACAAAAATTTTCGTTATACAATTTCGTTGTATTGCGCAATGATTTATTATTTAGTACATTTCTGATGCGCAGTATTTGGTGAAACGGCTTGCATACCTTACAGTGTAATTTGTGATATTTTGTTCGATGGTGCTGCCACCTTGGGAATCGGTTTACAATGACCAGCACTTACCAACACTGATTGATTGCATTGATTGATTGACTTGTTATATTTTAACGCGCGAAAGTAGCTACTGCTTTCATTGCGTCTTAGCCATCGTAGTTCTGTCCGTCTGTCTGTGTCTGTCCATCGGTGCAAGCTAGGATTACCAAATTTTCACCATCAGCTGCATGGAACTATCGTTATGCGATCCAGATAGAGAATTTGGTATTTTGTATCGTGAACACCCCAATTTTCAGCTCATATACCGAAGCGGAACTGCTATAGGCTTTCGCACGTCTCGTGAGCATTAGCTCAAATTTCTTGTTTGTTCAGTAAAAGAATGGGAACCCTGTGTAGTACTACATTCATTTTCTCCACTTATTGCTGCTTAGCCGGAAAGCTGATATACATCGTCTCATGGGGGATAGAAGGCTGAGTTGACCTGATGTCTACTTACGTACTGAGATAGTTTACTTTAGTTGTGATGAGCCTATGAGGAAGGCAAGTGCCACATGGCATGTAGTCAGCCATTCAGATATGCTTGTTGGACCATTGTATAGCTACTGGCACTGTAGAGTTGGTTGATTGAATGATTATTGTAGACGCACGACAACTTGGAACATCTGGCTATGATGGAGCGTGTTCTTGGTGAAATTCCTCATCGCATGATTCGTCGCTCCAAGTATGACATTTTCTTATTCTTTCAGATTAATATGCCGATTCAGCAGGTGTTTGACAGTCTTTAAGAACATCATTATTAATTAGTCATATTCGGATATCTTTGTCAGCTGACTTTGGCTGTGGTTGTGTATGGTGTGCCAAAAATGTTTATGTTTTAGTATGCGGCTGTCTATTTGTTATGTATGGGCTTTTGCTTGAAAACAGAAAGGCATTAATAGGCCAGAATTTGTGTGAACATTTTACAGGCCCAGGGCAGGATAATATCAGCAGTTTAACTTGTATGTTGGTGTGTCATGCTAGGAAGGTGCATATTTTAACATCTAGTCTTATTATGAGTTAGTGTCATTGTTACAAGCCCTGATATTTAGCGGCTTACTATTACTCTTGGACAAGTTAATGATTGTGATGATGATGATGGTGTAGAAAAACGAAGTATTTTTATCATGGTGCTTTGCGTTGGAGTGAAAAGACGACAGAAGGTCAATATGTGCTGGACAACTGCAAGCCACTCAAGGTAGATACGACATTGATGTGTTATGTGAGATTAGATGTGTGTGAAATGTCTATGAGTTTTGCCAGTCTATCTGTATAGTTCTGCGGGTGTCTTTTCCTAGGCATGTGGAATTTTTAGGCATTTTCAGAATTATAACAGGAACTTCTGAATTTAGAGCATGTGCACAGAAATAGAATTTGTCAGCGGTGTACTGGGTTCTGAATAAGAGCTGTGTTTACCTATATTTACAATGTTCATCGTAACTGTGCATGTTACTGAGATGCTCGTCTCTGTGCATGTAGAAATACCAGCTTGCGGAGACAGATGATCACCGACTGTTGTTTGACCTTCTGTCCAAGATGCTGCAGTATGAGACATCTTGCCGGCTCAATCTCACCGGTGCTCTAAGACATGCTTTCTTCCACAAACTGCCGGCTGAACTGCGTGGCCCCAGCACTGCTGCAAGTCGGGATAAGTCGTACAGTCTCAGTCGATAGCCGTCACAGACTTACTGCCAGCAGCTGTGTTATAAGTGTTCAAACTAATCTGTCATCAGGGTGACCACCACTTGGCTGGATAACCTATGTCTATTGGGGAATTTGACAGGTGTGAGAGATTAGTTGGCAAATTGACCTGAAGCCAGGGAAAATTGGTAATTGTCTCAGAAAAATCTTGTCAGCGAAAACTGTTTATAGTTAACTACGTGTTTGATGCATTACCAATATTTATTAGCATAAGTCCCTTAACACTGGCATGCATTATATTGTTCTTTTGTTACTGTCATATCGGAATTGTAACATTAGGGATATACCTTTAGCATGCATGAAATGGCTAATCGCAACATGGTTAAAGGTTCCGAGATGTGTCTATCAAAGTTTGGTTGTATGTATCTAATGCCTATGTTCTGAAAATCGTGTGGGATAAGTATTTTATAGCTGACATGTAAACAAAGAAATATGCCACTAGTTTGACTCTTGTATTTCACGAGCGGCAGAATTCTGCTAAGTTCCGCAGTGGTCGCCCTGTATTGTACAGTTTGTCTGCAAGCCTAGCAGGCTCGGCCTGTCTGATTATGCCTGTGATTTGTTGTATCAATCTGGTGTGGTGGCGTGGTGTAGTTGGTTTCGGCTGAAACAAAGTTACTCTACGCCAGGCCCGGTTAGTACTGTGATGGGTGACTGCCTGTGGGCAGGTAAACCATCTCGGTGTGAAGCCTGCCAGCTAGTTCGACTCAGCCTTCTACTCTCCGTGGGATGGTAAAATGAGTAGTAACTCATTTACATGGGTTACGGAAGGTGAGGACCTTGGTACAGCTGACTGGGTTGCCTAGCTGGCCGCTGCGCCAGCCTGTGTCTGCAGGCTGCACACGGTGGCAGTGCGGCAGGCGGCTCTGGTTAGTGACGAAAGCACATTAGAAGCGTGTTTGCGACGATGCACTATGCAAATTGACAACCTTTACCTTTACACATTGACTGTAAGTTTGTAGCCGTAAGGACTGCGACGTCTTCGCAGCTTGCTAGGAGTTTGTTTGCACATTTTGATATTAAGTTACTGCGTATCTGTTGGAGATGTAGTTTTTTTATCAGAGCTTTAGTTTATGTTGCTTCAAGTGTTGGTTAGGAAATGTTAAGCAGGAGACTGGCTGCATTTCCAGTTTGCAAGTAGCTGCTTTGTGATCAGTGAAATGGTATGTGCTTTTTTGTGTCCGACTTAGTTGAATTTTATGCAGACTGATACATTCATATTGGGTATGTTGTCTCAGTTGAGTTGAGTGCACAGTTGCCATATCGTATTTTGTCCAATGGCAGTTGCCTCAAGGGTGTTTTGTTTCCATTACAATTCTCATTCAGAATTTTAAATAAGCTTCTTACATTTGAACTCTTGATTTCAGTTGTGCTGTAACAGAAAAACAACCATTATGTTTTTATGTCGTATTTATTATTTCTTTCTTAAAAGTACTTGTCTTCTCCCACTATACTTTCTCGGGCATCGCTGAACAGAAATTCTGCTGCAAGATGCTTTCTCATTGCCCCTTGGAACATATTTGGAGGCAAAGAAACTCAGAATTTTGGTAATTTTTTTGGGCTGCACCATCGTTTCATTCGGAAGAGAAAACAGTCAGTTCTGAAACATATCTGTTAAACATCGATGTTAGCTCAGTATCTCCATCGCACTAGATATGTGGTGGTACTAATCACGTGAGAACTATTGGCTTTTATAAAAGTTTATCAGTGTTGCCATAGCAATGAACCAGCTGATATTAAGCGATCGTAACACTGTACACTGCACCACTCTGTTATCGTCTGACACACTTGGTGCACTATAACCTGTATTTGTACGCGTTTCTGCCAGCTGGATGTGAACGTGCATCCCAGTTTAATTACCCGAGCTGGCATTGATATGTATGCCCCTGACAGTTATTTGACATTCCCTCTAGGCTTAACAAGATGTCCGATTATGATCCAAGTTGAGACCGTGCAACTCCTTGAGGGTAGTGGAAACAATTCACAAAAAATGCTTAGCATTCTACAGTTGTGTTGAGTGTCGTGGTCTTTGTTAACAAAAATTGCACGCTGGGCGTGACTGTGTGATGAACGGTAACCGATGCTGACGACTTTTTTGATTTTAATTATCATATACTGTGAATTGTATGTTGCGAATTTGTGCTTAACCAGATGTAAACAACTAACATGATTGATGTTGTCATGGGTTACAAAGATTGGGCAGCAGGACATTTAATTTTCCAACAGACGGCTGCAAATTTATGACATTAAATATGTGTACTCATAGTTTGAATTTTGCCACTAAATTTTTTTTGTGGTTGATTTTGAGCCCCAAATTTTGCATTCTTGGAGGAATATTTCTCTGACAAGCTAAAATTTCGGTTGGGGGAAAACTGTCTCTCCACTCTGCCATGATGCTGTTGCTACTGTCATTCTGTGACTGATGTAGAAGTTTAATTTATGCAGTGGCAGCACATAAATTATTGCATTGCAATGTTGCACGCTCTACTGATAATAGTCAAAGTCTTTCTGGGAGGTTATTTTTGTTGCTATTCAGTTTCAGCGTTGCACATTTCTGTATGGCAAGGCACATAGCATCGATGGCAGGTTACAGCCAGCACCTAAGTGCTAAAATTAGACTTTTGTATATTATTTCGATCAAATACAAATACAGAAATGTTTCTATGCTAAAACGTGCAGTTGCAGGAATTTTTCAGGGTCTTTGATTTTCTGCGGTTAGGTCACAGTCGTGAAGAGATAACTCTTTTTAGCAGGATTGATTGTTCAAGTAGGAAGTGGTTGCATGTAAAGTAAAACACAAAACGTTTCAGGAATTATTATTGTTTTGATGTAACATGTATGTTCATGGTTGAGAGTTGTCGATAGTTTATGTTGTGAGGGTCGTTTGTGCCAATGATTGTGTATGTACAGGGTGCTGCAAAAAAGTAGCCTCCTAAAGTTTTTCACTGTTTTTCAGCAACCGTTTGGAATTTTAGTTTGAAATTTCACAGCTTTATTTAACAAAACCTTATACATCTAATTGCAGAGTAAAATGTGATTCTGTTGGGAAACGTCGAAGTTATAGACTTTTTAACATGACCGCCTACCGATTTTTCAGCATTAAAAATGTTCACGCTACAAAGCAATTCAATAGCATCGTTTAAACAACACAGTCAGCTAATGATCAGATGCCAGAATTTTATTGTTGCTGACACATTATGAATGTTCGAAGTGTCCACTGCCAGCTCCAAGCTCAAACACAAGAGAACTGACTTCAAACTGGCGCTGCTGGTGTACAAGTCTCTGTTTGGCTTCGCTTTGCCGTACTTGTCAGAGGACTGTCAGCTCGTTACTGAGGTGGGACATTGGCACTTCAGGTCATCGGACGTCCACACGTGTACCGTGCCACGGACACAGTCACAGATCGGTGAGAGGAGCTTCATGGCATCTGGACCACGGCTATGGAACAGCCTGGTGATTGAGATCTGATGGAAAGACATTACTTTTGAACATTGTAGGCTGCTACTTTAAAAGGTGTATCTGTTCGTTTAGGCTGTGGCACATTGTGACTTTTTTACTTATTTCACCTGATATAAGTACTCGTACTCACTCACTCATAAGCCTTCGGTCGCTTAGTTTGATAAGTCTTTCACAGTCTGGTCCCTTTGGCAGGTTGCCCCAGATAGCCTGAAGCGCTTCCTTGACTTGGCGATTGTTTTTGGCTTTGTTTCAAGCTTGCAGTAAGCCTCCAACATTGCACCCTGCACACGATAGTCCATTGAGTTTTATTCAGCGATTTTGGAGGCCACTGATCCGTTGTGATGAAATCTGGACAGTTGGCCCGCAGCCTGTTCCGTGCGTTGCGCGCTGTGTGTACTGGCACGCCGTCGTGCTGGAAGATGAACCCGGTGGCAGACGGCGATTGCTTTAAAAGAACGATAATTAAATGATAATTTATAAACAAAATAAATTACTGTTTATCACTGTGACGTCATCGGCAGTAATGTGGTAAGCGGTTTTTGAAAATTAAACAGTATTATTAATAGCATTTTTAGCTTGAACAATTTTTAATGTAGAAAAATCGGTAGGCAGTTGTGTTAAAAAGTCTTAACTTCGTCGTTTATCAACAGAATGACGTTTTTCTTGGCAGTTAGATGTAGAAGGTTTCACTAAATAGAGCTGTGTAATTTCAAATCAGAATCCCAAACGGTTGCTGAGAAAACGGTGAAAAACTTTGGAGGCTACTTTTTTGCCACACCCTGTAGGCTTCATGACTGACAGTTTGTTTCATTGCTGTTGCTAATGCTGGGCATAATTAAGTTGAGAAATAATACTGCATATGTGGGTCCAAGCCAGACAGCAGCTTGTGTGTGTTCTTTGATATCCACCTTAATTAGGCACGTCTCTTCATCAGTCATCATCATAAGGTTTAACGTGTTCCAAAACTGAAAAAAGTAAGAGGCTCATTTTCATAGTTTACTTTTATTGCATCATGTTACATGATGTAGGCCTACATCTGTACAAAATACGCACAGACACGATGTTGAAGTTCTCATACAAAACACACTAGTTGACACAACTGTAATTACAAGACGTCTATGTAATGAATGTTTGATGCAGTACACGTTGGGTAAGCGCTCATGTCGTTATGGTGTGGTGATAGGTGATTACATCTCATGTAGGGGTAAGTGGAGAAAAGCCGAACTGTCAGTAAGTTTGACAGATGTCAGTGAAAAGTAATTGACCAAAAGTCAGGAAAAAGCCGAAAAACTGTTGATCGTTAGCTTCGTATGTGGAGCAACAGTAACGTTAGCAAGCAGCACAGTAGGAACATAATACTGCATTTCTCGCGCCATGCGTGCGTTATTGCCGTTACTGTTTTACTGCTGTTCTCACCGTTAGCAACTTTGGATCAGTACTGCAGAGAATTTCACAGTGCTGGACAGTCGTTGCCATGTGATTGGCATTGAGCCGTCATCTGAGTGCGTAACGACTAACGAGCACGTTAACCGCGTAGTCAGTAGCAAGTTATGTCGCAAAAATGACTAAGAAATGAACTGAAATAGCAGGCCCGTAGCCAGGGGGAGAGAATTTTGTGCCGTGCGTTCGATCAAACCTACTCCCATCGTCGGCCGGAACTAAGAGGAAATGCATAAAAGTAACCAAAAAAGTCACTATGAGATGCGTTTGTGGGACTTCCAAAAGTGGCCTCGACTGCTAACTGTGGGAGCTTACAGCTCTGCCCAGACCCCCTATAGCGTAGGGCCGCTTCGCTATCGAAAAAGTCGCCGAAAACCCTTTGCAAAAGTCTGGCTACGGGTGTGAATAGTGCAAGACAGTGCCGGAGTCGACAGACAAACGGGCAGTCGGTTGGCCAGTCGTGGTTTCAACCAGTCATGTAGCCATTCAGCATTCATTGGCAGCTGATTTAGTAGCTAACTACATGTAGAAGCGATCACGGATCTCAAACCCGAGCCTCTTGCCACATTGTGGTCGATACAACTGTCTGGTAATTCTTCCATGGGTCTCGAGAAATTTTCCATAATACATGTAATAATCGAAAAATTCCTGGATTGAGATCTGTATTCAAGAACCCTATGTCTGGATCCTGAAACAAAATTTGAATGGTTGGTCCTACGTAAGATTTTATTAGAATTCTTTCATTGACGTGAGATACCTGTACATTGCAAAGTATCAGTTGACGCTTTATCCTAATGGTTAATGGTAACGGCTAAATGATCCGAAATCTACGAAGGCATCCGGATCACCACCGAAGTCCAACCACTTCTTCCTTGGACCATGCCCGACCTCTCGTCGGCAAAATTTGTTCCTGACTTTTTCAGAAGGCCTAATCCAGGCAACAAACAGGCAAACGAATGAACAGACCTTAGCTGTCACATAGCCTCCTTCTTCATCGAAGGTACAGTGTAATCAGTGACAACGTTCGACGAGCAGTAGGCCTGCATGTACAGAGCGATACCGGTGTATGACGTGCACAAAGCAGCAGCGTTACATTCGTCTTGATAAAAAGGTAAATGTAAACGTCAGAATACAGCTCTTAATGAGCGAACCCCTCACAGAGCTATGTAGGAGCGTCACTTGTCGTATGGGATCACACAGTGTTACCTGCCACCCGACAGAAGTGAACGCGCCCCGCCTTTACCACAGCCAAATAGGTCGGTACTCGATTTAGCTACCCCGGAGGGATGGAAGGCTGAGTTGACCTAGGCGGTTGGTTAAATACCGAGATGGTTTACCTGCGCACAGGCAGTCACTCATCGCAGTACTAACCGGGCCCGGCGTACAGGAACTTCGCTGATCGGATCAGACGCGTTACCACTACACCACGCCACCAACCCATAATGTCAGAAATACATGAAACGTCAGTTGTGATTGTACTCGTTCGCAGTAAGCCTAGACACCATCATCATCTTCCTTTAATACATTCTATACACTCCATAAATAGACCTACCAATGAATTCCGATTATACATGTCTCGCGGTTTTTTCAGCATTACACAACAGCTGTTAAGAAAATTGATGAAATCGGAAATGTTAAAAAGAGTAACTTCTTTGTCCAAACAATTTTGCCACACATTTTGCATTCATACTCGAAAACAGCGTAGGAACTCTAGACGTAGCCTTTAGGCGCGTACAGAGCAACGTAACTGAACTGATCTGAACTGACATTACATGGTTTAGTTTTTGACGAACAGACCAATGGGCAAGCAGTACTGCATTACAGTAGGCACCGTTTAACGTCGTCGTTGGCCTACGTGACTACGCTCACATACGCGTCGGCCAATGACCAGTGGACTCGCCCTGCTTGCCCATTGGTCAGTTCGTCATTCGTCAAAAACTAAACCGTGTCAGTTCAGTTTAGTTCCTTCACTCTGTACGCGCCTTTAGGCTACTTTCCGGTCCTCCGGATGTAGGAAATTTTGTAGGCTTATATACAGTGGTGCAGAATCAGATGGCATGATACACAGCATTGTAGTACTAGTTAGTAGTCATCGTAGCGATCGTAGCCGTTGTGTGAATGCTGCTTGGATTCATATGGCGAATAGTTCATCTGTCGACCACCACGTTGGTGTCTGTCGGATGGCGGCAGGCGGCCTAGCAGCTCCTTCTGTCGTTCGCGACTCGCCGGTTTGACGACCTTCTTGCGTTCGTCGTCATCTTGGTCGTCTCTCCTGCCGTCGCCGTCCTCATCTTGCAGCTCTTCGGCCTCCTCGATTGAACCTCGAACCTGAATTTGTCGTCGTCGCAAAACAAAATTCAATGACAGTAATTAGTTTTCATCACGACACTCCGTAGCTCATGCCAATCAGCTGCCACATGCGAGATTGTAAAAGCGCTTCCAGAATCTGGGCTTGAGTCCGTCTCATGTAAGAAGCGCTATAGCAAGTACCGGACTTTGCCTTTACTTTTACTGTTGTTTAGGGACTGCTATTAAGTTAACTACTGGTTTGTATTAACACTGGTTCACAAACTTCACAGAAAGGCACAGCGAATATTGGCGTGGTTCGGGCATGTTTCGACGATGAAAAGTGAACGGCTGCCAGTAAAGGTGATGAACTACTCATCATCATTTTCTTGATGAAAGAGATTTTGCTTTGACAGAGTCAAGTGAAAATCGGCAGTTTGATTGCTGAAGAATTTTACCAGAATCAGATGTTGTTTGTTGAAGTTACGCAAATATGGGCCTACTAAAACACAGGGGTTTGTTTACTGTATGTAAACCATATTGGTAACGGAGATATTTTGTCATCAATATTCAACAATTAATAACTCCGCTAAGAAAAAATATTTGTCAACGAAATTTGGTGACCATTTGAGCAATTTATTGGGGATTGAGGGTACGAAATTTCATTCAGATTCGATCAGATTTGACACTTCTATTGCACGATGACTAGGGGGTTACTTTTTTCCGGACACAGTGTATACGTCGTTTATTATGCAACCGTCATAATAAGCCGCATTTTGGGTCTTGCGTGTCGGCCCGTCTGTACGTGCGTCTACCGCTCGTCTCCTATGGGATAGTAAGTCAAAAACAAAAAGACTAGAAAACCACAATTATCGTGAACATTCCTCATGTGACCGCGATGCGCCAATTTTTACTTCCAAACACGTTCATTCTTGCTGATCAGTTTGTTAAATTGATGATTGGTTTTAGTATCATATATAGGCCCATACAATTTTTTTCTAGTAGGCTATACTTTGTATTCTAAAAATATTTGTTACTGTAACTTTATGTGCTGCGTATTGGCGTAATAACGGATTGATTGCTTGACTGAGAGCAGACTACGTACCCAGACATAGAATGTGATAGCGGCAGGGCCGACTGCTTGTACTTTGCCGATGTCGATATCAAGCAGCATTTGCTTGGATCTGGCTACTAGCTCCGGGTGAACTTGGTCCGGTTGAAACTCAAACATGCGTCGGTTGAGGCCACGTGAACCTTGCGGATTGCACAGTCGTTGACATTCCTTCCAGCTCTGCGCCATAATATGCACGTACAGTACTGGTCATTAAAATCTTTAAAAATTTTGCACGTCTTTGCACTGGCCATATTTTCTTCAGTTGTAGTAGTAGCACCAGCAGCAGTCGGCGTAGCAGTAGTTGTTGTAGTTGTAGCAGTTGCAATTGTAGTGTACTACACAATACTTAATTCTACTACTACTACGATTGCACACCAGAGACGTCGTGGGTTAAAACAAGTGTGCGGGGGCCCGAAGTTGCAGTTTTCTGACGGACACTGCAAATTTCCAACAGAATTCCGACGGACAGCTTTGAATTTCCGATAGAGAAGAGGAGATTATAGGTGCTCGAAATTTCAATTTTGCTAATTTTTCACTTTCCTTAAAATGAGAGCTTTCATCCCCAAACTTTGCATTGTCCGAAGAAAACTTTCAGAGTAGAAAAATCATATTTTCCAACAGTTTTGGACAGCCAAAAATTTAGGGTAGGCAATTGACCCCTACTCTTCGCCATGACGCCACTGGCTGCAACTACTACTAGGCTATTACATTTTAAATCGCACGACTGCAGTGACAACCTATCAGCGCCTCTGAATTTATGCTATGAGGTGATGTGGCATCGTTTGCATGTATGTAGCCTATCTCTTTCGCAGCTTACCACTAAATGCAAAGGTGAAAGAATTATAATTCAAATCAAACCACATCTGCCAAAGTTATCGTAAAAAATTTGCATCATTGCTTTTTATCTGGGACACGGCGTAAATGATAATCAATGGCAGCGGCGTCATTTTAGTAAATCATTGGACGGAGGTTTCACTCTTTCATTTTTTCCCACTTTTCCCTAGCCCCCTGTCCTTCTTCTTTCGTTTTTTTTCTTTTCTTTCCGCTCCCCTCTTCCTAGAAATAAGGTTCCTTAAATCCAGCTAGGACATCTGGGGGAACGCTGTAAGCACCCAACGGGATATGAAAATTGAAAGCGAAATTAGTGCATTTCAGCCTTACACTGTGACACCTGGTGGCAACACTACGAATGATTTTCCCCAAGAATTTTGTGCAGTGTACGCTGTAAAGGTCAATCGGGACGAAAAATTTTGTCCTCAGTTGTTTACGCAAGACTCGCGAGAGTAACAGGATAGACCTATAAACTGAAATAATAAATCCTTGGCGGTCCATAGACTCCTCCAGCCCCTCCCCCATCGAAATGACGCCCCTGATCAACGGGCATATACGTACGTCGGTTGTGTCCTCGTCCTCTCCGAGCAGCAACAGAGCGCTCTGCATGATGCGGTGCATGGCGGGCGGTGGATTCTGGTAGCGTCTGATCTCGGTCATCAGCTTCCTGCCCATGTCCAGCACGTTCTTGTTGGCCGGCATGCGCTCCAACAGCTCGACCAGGGCCATCGCCTCGCGCGTCTCGTTCTGCAGGTACTTGGTCAATCCGCGGTCTCGGATTCGGTCCACTTCGCGGCGTATTGCCTTCGCGTCTTTCTCGTCGCACGCCCGCTGCAGAGCTGTCCGGTAATAACAGACGCATGTATACACGATGTTTCATAAAAAGGACCCCTTTTGTTTTTTACCTCCGCCAAGGAGGTAATGTTTTTGCCCGTTTTTGTTTGTCTGTCTGTCTGTCTGTCTGTGTGTGTGTGTGTGTTAGCAAGATAACTCAAAAAGTTATGGACGGATCGTTCTAAAATTTTGAGGGAGTACCGGGCGTGGCATAAGCTATAGGTGATTCAATTTTGGGGGTGATCCGGCAGGAATCCTGCATTCTGGATCACTTTGAAGTTTTTGTAACCATTGCGTAAAGGGGGCATACGGGAACCGCTGGCAAAGCGGCAGTGTATCCAATCACGGTTTTTTAGGTCACGTAGAACTAGGTCACTGTGGAAAACGCAACTATAGTTTGAAACGCGTAGGTGAAATCTACATTACAATCTGACAAGCCCTTGGCGGAGGTGTGCGGGCTACGACTGCTTTTCTAGTTTCATAATTCACTCAAATGATGATCAATTTACACAAAATTTGTACCAGTTGTAGCCGAAGAAACATTAATTCAAAATATTGCAACAAAATATGGCAGTTGATTAAATATTCTTTGCTAGTTCTGACGTAATGCTGACGTCATAATGTGTCACGGGTCAGGGGCGGCGATTATAGGGGAGACGGGGGGAACGCGTCCCCCAAAAAAATTTTGGTTGGGGGGACGCAAATGCAACAATTGCCACTTTTAGTGGAAAAAAATTAGACTTTTTTTCCCGAAACTGAAATTCTCAAGTGCAGCTGCTTATATAAACTAGTAAACAACGTGTCTGTCAATCCCAGTGATGTAGCTGTTAACTTTTTACTACAGCCTTGCTAGCCTATGTGGCTATTGGCTAAATTCCGTTTACTTACTGAACGCACCCTTCAACCCTTGACGTATGTTATGACGTC
>Ga0209367_1002394_pt1 | contig 24739 bp, 10 predicted proteins | sample WorMetLIZISLAND2_FD_187412 | JGI IMG/M metagenome (GOLD analysis project Ga0209367, IMG submission 187412) | Marine gutless worms symbiont microbial communities from Max Planck institute for Marine Microbiology, Germany - Olavius geniculatus... ... | reverse complement strand
AGAGGTCAGGACCGATGAAGTCGGGTGTCTCCCGCTGCAGCAGCTGGATGAGGCAAAATTTACCATTTGTAGGTTTTGCCATTTTCCCAAGGTAAGACAGTTGCACTAAATAGATGAGGTGGGAAATGAAACCACCATTCGATGACATATAGTCTCATTAATAAGTGTGCCAAAAATTATTATAATCGGACATTCATTGTTCAAGTTATTGCAAAAAATGTAGTCACATGCTTTTTATTGAGACACAGTGTACATACGATTTACATCACAATTTTGGTTGGACTCCGACAGTCAGAAAATTCAACCCACCAACAAATTTTTCACAATTCAAACACGGCTCAATGTAGAAGGCGATATGTAGAGCTCCACACGCGTGAACTCGGTTTTGTGGACTGCCGACAGAGAGCGAAAGCGTTCATTACCGAAAATGCTGCTTCAGCACGGCACTGCAGCCACGCTTGTAGACGGTCAGTGCTTCGGGGAGGTCGCCCGGCACGGCGGTGACACACTCGGAGTACGCGGTGCGGTCGCAGCACGATCTCGGCACCGCCACCTGCTGGCGTGACGTCACTGACGCGTTGCCGACCCAGAAGATGCGAGACCAGTCGCCGTACCCGTCAGCGCCGCAGCAGTGCAGCTTGGCTTGCATCTCGTCGATGACTTCACGCAGGGTGGCGTCCCCGCCGTATCGGTTGAGTGACACCGATAACATGTTCTGTGCACACAGCAGCATTGGCGTTGATATCGTAGCACCGCCACGCAGCCTACTGACATCTTGTGTACTGGATACCGCACTGTTAGAGTGGATGAACGAGCACGCAGTACGAACTTATACCGCTCCAGACAGTGCGGCATTGTACTTAAACTATGTTCGGATCGCATAGTTTACACCGGTCGTTTGCTTTATGACGCACGACTGCAATCGAAAGCTGCGAAGACTGTACCAGTGCAAACTGAGTGTGGTTTGATTATTTTGACTGCACAGTTTTGGGCTACTTTTTAGCGCGTTTACACACACCTTACTGTGTGACTGGTTTGAAATGACCCAAACCAAACAAACACTTACGTGTCAACAAGAATTGGAGCAAATATGAAAATAAACTGTAGACAAAGACTGCTCTCGCGATGTTAGTTAAAGGTTTCCATTATTATAAACACTTATTTATTCATTTATCGGTTGATCTTTTTCCACGAAGTTTGACGACAGCTGGTGATTTGATTCTGATCGTTTCCTTATATATTTTTCCGTGTTCTTTGCCTCGTTTTCCATTTTACGTCATCCTTTCTGTCCACCGCTTAATGTCGTTAAACACTTAGGCTTAGGCCTAACCCTAATCCGTTGATTTGTAAGTTTCCCGCCATGCCCCAAATCTTTTTCAGTACAGTCGATCGGTTCCAGCTGCTTAGCATTTCTAATAAACATCAACATTAAACATATTGTTTCTTTTGCACTCGCACAAAAAAACTTACGTGTATACTGTGCAATGTGCACTTGCTCTTGACGACTGGGCAGTTACATAAGACAACGGTAACGGATCTGTATGGACAAAGTGTAAACGTAAACGATATAAGTAAAACGAATTGAACGAAAAAAGTGAGTGAGGAATTGGGAAACAACGCATCACAACGAAATCCCATCGAAACGAAAATGTAACACAACGAATCCTATTAGAACGAAACTATTTTTTCTCAGTAGAACGAATATTTCTTTCGTTCTTGTGGGTTTTCGTTCTGACGGGCCTAAATCGCGGAGTAGTCTAACCCTGGTGTGCGCGATATGCGGAAGAAGAAGTGCGCTGACGACGAAGAAAGCGGTACCGACGGTCAGCGCAACGCACGCGGCGCACGCAACATACGCCAGTGCGAACGGACGCAATCCGCCACCTCTTAACTCTCCGAAGCGACCGTACAGCACGTAGCTGACGTAGATGCCGACCATGCTGACGACGAACGACGCCACGGTGAGACTGGTCAGACCGTGCATCAGAGTCCCGGACGCCGAGGCGCGAGCTACCGTCTCCAGGTACAGAGACAGGCGGACTGTTCCGTAGAACGAGAACCCGAGACAGACGGCCGACACGAAGCCACAGACGAGGTTGATGACCATGGCGCGGTACCAGACGACCGTCCTCTGCGCGGCTGACGTCTCGCCGCACAGTCGCGCCACCAACCACGATATCGTCTGACTCTGTACAATCGTCTCTAAAACTGTGATTTTATAAAATCTTAAGGTTAAATTAATTCGACATGAAAATAATCTGTGACTGTGTAAATTTTGTCAACATTTCTTGACTCCGCTTAGATGTTATAAAGACTGAAATTAATCAGCTAAAATAATTTGCTAAAAATTAGTTACTGTTTTAGTTTAGCTGACTATTTAGATATTATTAGGTATATTAATTGTCTTACTAAACGTTTTGACAGCTTTAGACACTAGCTTACCTATCACCACCGGACGCACTGCCAGTCTTTTTAGCCGACCGCGCTACAGTAACGGTCGAACTTTTGGTACGGTTGTCGTCTATCCGTTTGTCCGTCGTCGTCTGTCATAATGTATTATGTTTAAACGGTGCAGGATATGGCTTAGGTTGCTATTATACTGTAATCACTAATAAGAAGTCGCATAATGACTTTCAAAATGACATAAAAATGACTGACCTTGAATGACCTTGAAAAGTCATAACGCACTATGGTGTGCCAATCGTGCGGTAATTGTGGCTAAACGGTTAGTTGTAGGGGCTCGGCGATAGTACCATCAGATATTGCACTGGTGACTTCCTATAGGCTGTCAATAGTAACTATGTCTCCATCTGCAGCGATTTTGCCGCAATTTTCAATGAAATGTTTAAGGCTACAAGTGATCGTATCTCGGAAATAGTGAAAGATAGGGCTAAGGTTACTATTAATCACTAATTGTCTTTCAAATGCCATAAAAATCATTGACCTTGAATGACTTTGAACATCACGAACAACCAGTACGGTCGGCTATTCTAGTGACAGCTGGGTTTCTTGTTTTGCGTTGTTTTGATGTTGTGTGATAATGCAAATTATACCTATTGGTTACGTCTTTTAGGAGCTAAAGTACTTTTGTATTCTAATGTTTTCTATTTATTATTCCACACTGGTGTTTTAAATAAACAAAGCTAGGTCTGCTCACCATGATACGGAGACAAGAACAAAATGCAGAGTTTTATCAGTGGACCTATCAAGACAGTCAGGGGACGCCGGGTATACATTGCATTAGACTTGTATGCCAATACAAAACACTCTGACGTCACAGTTGTAGGGAGGCGTATTTTTAAAAGAAAAAACGCTTACGTCAATGACTAGCAAAAAACGGTGTATTTGATGAATATTTATAGATTAACTAAGCCTACATGCTAGTCATAGAAGTATGTGCATGCAGAAAATGGCGCGGTTTTTATGCGATGGCTGAACTTTTTGTTCGCATATAAGATTAGCTGGCAGGCGAGAATGACAAAAAAAGCTACAGATTTTAGTTCATTGTTCGGAAACACACAACCAGAAGAAGTGGGTTATATAAAGTATACTTCAAACTCCATAAAAACGACAGTTATTAGACGATATACATAATACATGTAACCCAAACTGTTAGTGATCACACTTGCGACAACGTAGGCCTACAAAGTTTATTCTCTACGTGACAGTGACGCAGCCAAACAGATTTCCAAAGGGAAAATGTGGGCGTGGCTAGTTACCGAAAACGTCGAGAATGAAACACTGGCGTGAACAAGAGTGTAGAAGGACTGTAGAAGGAGTGTAGAATTGTCTTTCAGGCTAATTACAAGAGTCTGGGAAAATAGTTTGGTGCTATGCATAAGCTTATGAACGCTTTTGGAGCAGTCTAACTAAAGTATAACAAAGTAACTCGCTTAATTATTTCTCCCAAAGATTTGTATTTGCACTGTGCAAAAAAGTGGCCTCTGGAAGTTTAGGAAGTGTGCTCTGTTTGTTACGGGCAACGTCACTGCAACATAATGCAACAACGAGTCAGCAGTAAGCCTATAACGGTTCATCATCACGTCAAACATGAAAATAAAACGGAAAATTAATATGTTCAGTTAAACATCATCCTTGCTGCCGTATAGCGCTTCGGTCGACCATTGCTAGTAGTCTTACTTACTTATTCAGCACTCCTGCTTGTCGCTCAAGAAATTCACCCCGTACTAATTTGCCCACATTATCGTTATTAACATTGGGCGAACTTTCACTTATAGGCCAGATGGGACAGATGCCGTTGTCCCCGTTTACCCGATTTAAATTGGTATGAGTTTAGGATATCGTAAAGCGTATCTAGTGGCCTATACAGACATAAAGTCCTTCCCGAGCCATAAGGGCCATGGGTAGCGCTGACCTCCGTTTCCTTATCCCTGAACCAGACACCAGCTTACACTGCGAGATTATGGATACGGGGCTATAATGCATCGCGCAGTGTAAACGCTTGACTACGTCCAAACTTTCACTGATAGGCCTACTTACATCGGCCACCCACTGAAGGATGGTCAGGATAAGTTGACATGGGTGAGTGGTTACACATGCCTACCAAGACGGTTTACCCGTCTACTAACAGTCACCCATCCAATTATTAATGGTAATTCATTTTCAGTCCTACAAAATGACAAACTAATAAACCGGGTGTAGACATGACAAGTTGTCCTGTAACCCAAAGGCTCAAACAAAATGAAAAACGTCCATTAACTGTGTCGATATACTTAACATTTTGGCATAATGCAGTAATACGGAAAATCCACTGATTTTCCGCACAATGCATAAATTACTGGGTGCCAATGTGAGGTCAGCGCACGTTTTAATGCACTGTGGCCCAACATTCCTAATGTTTGAAGAGGTCATGAAACACAATGCACCACTGCAGCTGTACGACTAGTTCCAGTATATGGTCAATGTGGTCAACGCAAAACAAAACTTGCGTAACATGCGATTTACATTGTCCAATTCTACGTTATAACACAGCTATATAGACAACAAAAACATGCTGCACAACATCAGTATTGGCTACTATAGAAAAACTTATCAGGCCCATTCAAAAGTTGAGTAAACAGTAGGCCTAAATGAACAATGGCAAAACGATCACAGACTCGACAAATCCAGTCACCTGTAGATAACAGTGACGACACCAATTAATGCATTGGTGACTATTGGACGTACAATGTATAACAACAACCACTTGGAATATACGAGAAAATAAAACAACTTCATGACTGCGACTGGCATTAGATTGCTAGCGAATGTGGGCAGAACACGAAAGCAGAATCGTATAGCCTGCATTTATTTGTAAATGGCCGAATGATAAATAAAAAACACACAAGAGCAGAACGCAAAAAATAAAATGTGCTAAGAACACTCGGAATACTGCAATTCTGACTTCTGGCTTACCATAGCAAATACTAAAAATAAATGCAATTTAAAAACTAATAAACACTCTAATAAAAATGAAATCTCCTCTGCTCAAGTGCATCTCAACTAATTACGAGTAGGCCTATAAGAGCGAACTTACGCACATGATCGCTTGCATTCCTAACTCGAATAGTTGCCTAAATGTATCACATAACATAATATGAACAAGTGAGCAAAATCGAGTGAAATTTTTCATTCCGACACTGAAGATTAAGTGGGTTAAGTGAAGTCAAGTGGGTTCGTTTTTTGAATAACACTGTAATGTAATGTATATTACGTAAGTATGTACTCGATTGTAGCGAAATATAATTCTAAAAGTATACTTGACGAGTCTAAAAACGTGAAAAACCAAACGGGTAATTAGGCCTATGCAAAAATGGATCTACAGAGTACATACAGGTTTTATAAATGCCATTTTATGATAAACGAATGAACAAAGTTAGGTAAGTTCAAGTTTAAAATAAGTGAGTTTGGCACAAAATATAGGCCTAACTAGACGGTCTTTTGGTCCTGAGAAACAAGTCAGTTTGTCTTTGTCTCAAAGTGCACCGGCGAAAAATAACTTGGTAAAAAAATCGAGCAATGCATGCCAGAGACATCGCGAAAACAACATTACGTAGATGCAAACGGACAGACGAACACATGGACGTCATGAAAACGTTATCGCCTGCGGCTCCATCTACCGGCGGAGTCATGAAATGTTCAACTTTACGACGACGAATGCGACAATACGCCAGATAAATCAACCAATCCTGGATAATTCTTCATCGCACTTATCTGATTTTCACATGCGTTTCGACCATTTTCTTTCCCACCGTCTTCACCTTTATTGTTGCACTACTCGACCTTTTAAAGCTCGAAACTTCCAAATCATCAACTGTTGGTGACGCACGTCCGCATTCAAAAACTTAAGGTGAGACATTTTCTAGATTTATATGGCCATTCGATTTTTTTTCATTACTAGTATTTTCTTTTCTTTTTTGGCTTCATGGCTAGACTAAGCAAGCTGTCTCTTATGCACTATATTACACAATGTGTAATTGTTCCACAATGGCACAATTAGGCCTATAATCTCACACGTTAAATACGTTAATCGTCCATATAAACACACTTATTATCACCAACTACGCGATAAATATAAATACTATACGGTCAAGATTACACACATACATATGTCAAATCAACTACATTCATATACCATCAAAAGCTATACAAAATGCGACTGGGTACATCAAAACAACCTGTTTTCCCATCAACATTATGAGCACGGACAACAAATGCATCCTACATACGTAGGCCGAAATATTCAATAATATGATATAAAAATAAATACGCTATGTACTAAAATGGCGCAGAGTATTCGTCAAAGATCACGCGACGTGTGAAAAATGTGTATAACGATTGTTTGAAATGAGTAAACCGTGAAAAAGCTACACAGACAAAGGCGCCTGGACGCGGGTGGAAAACGGAATGACGGCGGTCGGGCGGAATAATGCAGGACCTTGGCAGAGTAATACCCCGTTTACACGATCAAGCAAACATCGAGCAATCATCGAGCAAACATCCAGCAAATGCATTCAAAATACACGTGCACGGCGTGTGCTCTAATTGCTCGATGTTTGCTTGATCGTGTAAACGGGGTATAAGTGAAGTCAAGTTGAGATGAGTTCCGACTTGTTTTCGGCACTATCTAAAAGCAAAGTGATCAGAAACAAAGGCAATATTATCGGTTTGAGCCAGTGACAAACTGGCAACGTGCTGTGATGGCGACCCAACTATGACGCATGACATTGACGGGTTACTGACTGAAACACGGAGAGTGACTGCAGCGAGTGAATGACAAGGACTTGCGGCGTGTTAGTTGGCCAGCAGAAGCTGCTGCAGACCGTTGGCGTAACCAGCATCGAAGCCGGCGCCGGCCCACTCCATGCCGTCGACCGGTGACAGACGCTGTACCGCATTATTCTTCCACGCCGCTCCACCCAGACGCGAAGTGCCGTCAAAGTCGGGCGCAAACAGACCGCCGCCGACCTCCGGTGACGTCACGAGGCCGGGGTGGGGCGGCATGGCTTGCGGCTGAAGCTGCTGATGCAATTGAGTGTCGTAGAGATGTGCGGAGGACGCAGACTGCAGCCTGGCATTGGTCACGTGATGACCGGATGAGGATGAAGATGACGTCATACTACGCTGCTGCTGCTGGTGTTTCATGGCTGCCAGGTACTGCATCTGCTGCTGCAGTTGCAGATGATGTTGCAGCATCAGCCACTCGTGCAGACCTGCCGCCCTCGCATCCCCAGCGCCACCTGGCGGCATGACGCCGAACTGCGCCGTTGGACTGTGCTGCTGCAATAGACTCTGCAGACGACTGGCTGTGGGTGACGGGCCGCCAGTAGGACTCAGACCCCAGCAGGTAGACAGCGGCGCAGACGACGGTGAGAGACGTGACGGGAAGCCGGCAGCGCCTCCGAGCGGCGCCTCTGTCGGCGACAACCTGGACGGTCTCTGCGGCCCGTGACTTTTCATCTTGGTCGAGCCGAATTTGGTCTGTGCGAACGTGGCCGCCGTGAAGCACGGGGTGGTCGATGGCGGCGGTGGTAGAACGCGCAGGTTGCAGCCTGCTCCGGCGACCACTGGGCTAGGAGTATTTGCACCGGGCGGCGTCCATGCCGTCGACGGACTGAGGTCATGGATCGGACGACCAGTCAGGTCGAGGCCGCCCCAGCGGACACGCTGTAATTCGCCGTCTACCTCGCCGTCACAGCCAGTGCCAGCTCGCCGAGCGACATCGGTGCAGCCTGCGGCACGGTAGATCACCTGTACCGGTCCATTCTCCGCCAGTCGACATGACACCTCGCACGGGTCAATCCAGATGGTCAGTCCAGCGGGGAGATAGGACTTGATCTCTGCCACGTCCAGACCGCTTGCCTTGGCTGCCGCGTCCATCACCGGATCAACCTAGCACAAACAACCGTGCACAGACACCCACTAAAATACTCTCGAATATTTGGAGTAATGTGTTAAACGTTCAGCTAACTAGCAGTTAATGTTAATATGGCCCCATTAGCTCGGCACCAGAAACGGCTGTATCAATCAATCAATCAATCAATCAAAAAATAACCATTTACAAAAGTGACCAGTGGTGTACAACACACCTAAAAACTAAAATAAAACCTAAGAATAATGTAAAAAAAGTAAAAACTACTCAGGAATAAAAAGCTCGCTGAAACAGTAAAGTATATAGCTGTCGTACGACGGTACGAACCGAACAATTAACTAGATAACAATAGTGAATTAGGCCTAACAGCAAAATGCCTAACGAATACAAATGAACGTTTACGAGCTGTTTTGAGAGCCAAGTCGCCCAAGGACCAAGTTCTATGGTAGCCTATACGTGAAATACGATTCCGATTCAAAAATTTTTAAAAAAATATTCACGTATAACATATTCCTTTAGAAAAGTATAAAATATCGAACCCCATAACGTCGTGTGGGGCCATTAGCTGACAAGGCGGCGGTATATAGGCCGCCTGTCATGTGCATGTGGCGCGTTGACTTGCAACTATAGTCCTACACTACAGTGCAATTAAGAGTTGCAGTTTGACAGCCTTGACACATTAGCAAGATTAGAAGCTGCATCAAGTACGCGCTGTATTCGCCAGGTATACGGACGTTTGATATCTCTAGTCGCTTTAGTTGACAGTAGCCTAAAAACGATCGCATGCGTAAAACGACCGCGCAACAAACATTTGCTGATTTGTGACGTGGCCGCGAAATAGATTCTCGACAAACAGATGCTATAGAGTGCAAGCCAAGGCACCACGCACACAGATGGTAGATACCCTGGGCAGTCATCGACTCCAGGCAACGTTATAGCCTAATTTCCATCCAAAACAACACACGAAGGCCCTTGCGTATATACTTTTTGACGCAACCGACGCAAACGACGCAAGAAACATACGCAACAAACGCAACGGACGCAGTTGGCGTAACGGACACAACGGCCAAAACGCAAGAAGAAGCGGCGATGTCTATTATTGCGTCGCGTGGTTAAGTGAGATAGAAACTATAAGGTTATCTATCTCGTAACACCCGGGTTACCACATCGGGTGTACTTTGTGACTGAGCTATACGATCGTAAAATCAGCGCACTTTAACGTGCATTTCTAGTTCGCCAGTTCGTTCGAATAAAAACACATTAGGCTATCTGACGTCTGAACGTTTTTCAGTTATGCACCGGACATTCGTGGTGTACGTTTATTCGAGGAAGCGCGCGCGGTGCCCAAGTTATTGGGGTATCACTTTTATTATGAGAACTACTCATCTTATAATGCACACCCGATTAAATTTTTGCTAGGCCGTTCATGTCCTGATGCCTTGTAACGCCTCATGAAATCATTTTTATAGCTAAGTGACTGATCAATACCATGTTGATATCATGCGACTACAACGCTGCGGTAGACAAGTGTCAATGTCAATGACTTATATGCGAACCTGTGAAAAAAACCATTTCAACATACCAGTAGCTTACATTAATTGGAAAACTATTTTACGGATTTTTGATCAATCGCTAACGTTTTTGAACTTTAGTTGTTTTTTCGTGAATTTTATAGGTGTTTGAGCCTACACGCACAGTAGACTGATCTCTCTAGCCACCCAGTTGGCGTTTAGCGTATAATTAAACTGTGCGAATCACTGCATTGTCTTATATAGCGGACCTTGTCTGCGGCCAGTTTGACGCAGCGGAAGCCGGAGCCTTTGCTCGGTTCGTCGGGGTACCAGTGACCGACAAAGCGCAGCTCGAAGCCTCGTTGTAGCTCCTCACGGAACACGTCGACGCGCCGTCGCGGCAGCTTGTTGTACAGGTGAGAGATGATGAAGTTTAATGCCACTGACAGTTCAGCGTGCATCCTGCCACTGACGTTGCTGCTGCTGCTGCTGCTGCTGATGATGATGATGATGATGATGATGATGACAACGCACGTGGATCAAGATGCACGCACCACACACAGTAGCTGCAACAATAAGTCACATATCTATACACTCAACTGTCGTCTTACTCGTCTACTACTGTCTGGTGGCGTAACTTTTACACCTGTAAGTGAAATGTAAGGCATCTGTCCTTAGATCCATCTGGGGGCTACGCTCTTTGGTAGGCTACCGTAGAGGCCCAGACCCGCGTTATAGGCTCAAGATACCGGCATCACTAAGCCGGCCGCAGACGTTTCACTTATTAGCTTGAACATGACAGCCATGTCAGCTACACTCTGAGCCTGTGATACGGAAAAATTTGGCTGCTGACAGTGCTAAGGAGTTGGTCCCTGGGATGGATTACACAGAGGTACAGAGCCAGGACCATTGCTTGTCACGAAGCATCACCATTCACGTTTTCTGATTTGACTGACTGTTGTTTACTGTCTCTAGGCATGGCAAAAGCTGTGAATAATCTCTGATTACGTACAAAACTGACTTAAACGAGTAAACAATGTGAATTTATTGCCATTTATTTACTCATATTCACCATTTTGCTTTCACCATTGACGCGCTCGCCAATTCATTAATCGTTATTAACACCAGCTTGATTTCCATTTTTCAATGTAAAAATTCCAAAGGTCACTGATTCGTGAAACAAAAAAGCATCATATGCAAACGACCAACCGGCCATATACTGAACTAAAATGCGTCTTTCTCTGGACAGACTTAAGTAGGAGAAATTTTTATCTCTGAATACAGGGTTTGATCAATTCGGCTCGAACCGGTAGGTTATTTTACTCAGTCGACTTCTAAGCCCGGCGCGAGCACACAGTCTGCATGCCCACGTGACGCTTTCACTCTAACTCCACTAATCGTTAATCGTTCCTTACTTCCGCCAGACAATTAACGCACACGACTTTCGCGTATAACGCAAGGCTATCCTATTTGCGCTAAGTAAACAGGACATCACAGACATCTGCTGCCCACACAACAGCGACATTGCAATCAGCAACCGTCGCGACTCGCAACAGGAAGACGACGAGCGACGTCACGTAGGACTACAGACTGTCACAGGACAGACGTATAACTTAAACGTTCAAACGCCGTCTGCATGAACGTTTAGCAAATTACTGTGACAGTAAAACAAAACAAACTGCGACAGTGGATAAGATTTATAATTAAGATCCTGCAGACTTAGTTCTATAGTCGCTTGTTCGCGTCTCAGATCTGAATGGGATTATCGAACATGCATGGAGGCCTTATTTCAATGTTAGTTTACGCACACAGCTCCAACGACTATCAAACAAACGAGGTTTGTTCATCATTCGGGAACCTCAGCGATGGCTCAATAAGAAGAAAAATTGATAATGAAATCAACTGCCCACCGTAAAACTTTTCACAATTTAACTTTTCCGCGCATCACTACCGCTGACGTTTCAAACAACGTCGTCTTCGTCACTGTGAAACGAAGATCGATCCTCGAGCCACCCTCTCCCTCTCTCGGCAAAAAAACCGACGACGACCTGCGAAAAGTGTAACACGCAGCCCCACACTAACGCAGTAGTTCGTCAAAATAAGAACGTATGTGAAAACTCAACTTGAAAACCCACTGTCATCAATGGTTCCGAAGTTCAGAGCAATCTTGTGGCAAAAATAAACCGCGTTTTTTATTCTGATTTTTTTTTACATCAAACGAATGCAGTGCGGCTTAGTGCAGCTGCACCACGCCTGCGAACACGGCTGACTGCAGAATACTGTAACTAATAGGACCTACCGTTTGTCTTTCCAGCACCTGACCCGATCGGTTTGATGATGCAGAAGTTACACTTACGCCGCGGAGAACGCTGCAACATTATAATGCAACTTCTACACGCAGTGGTGCGGTAAAGTCGAAGATACTGGAAGAAAATTGGACAAGTAGTTTGAGCAAAGCTTACGTGATGCGCGACAGCATCTGTGCTGTCACGTGGGGAATCAGTGTACAATGTGCAATAAAAAATAATGTGTTTTAAAAAAATACCCAAATTTGATACTTTCGTACCGAAGATTCTTTAATTGAACCTAGAAGGCCGAAACTCAAACGATTAAAATCTGCGTTTTATGCTGAATTTTTTCTTACACAGATTGTCCTGGTCTATCTCTAGAAATTGCGGTGCAATTCACTGTTAAATACGCGTCGCAGTCTAAAATCATGGGAAAAATTACTAAAAATCCGCCTTATTCAAGGTCGTTTAATATCATCAATAATTGTACCGTTTAAAAGCGCGTTAGCAACGCTTATACGGTAAGCAGCAACTCTATGAAGGCATCTGCAGCTGTTTTCAAGCTAGATTAGTGGACATTAGTGAAAAGTGTGCATTTAAAGGGGCAAATGCAGTTCGATCGCTGGCTGAAACGGTATTCTGAAAAAAATGCTAAAAATTATACAAATGCTGACAAACAAACTAGTTTTGTCGTATATGGTAGGCGTATGAAATAAATAACCGTTCATTTTAATTATAAATTTTTGAAAAGTATTAGCAAAATTTTGATCGTTCTACTGATCAAAATCTGATCTTGACAACATTTGAAGCAAAAATGTAAAAATTCCATAAAACAAGCAAACAAACAAACACCACATTACACCATTAACTCATTGGCTTATAATAAACTTTATAAATCTGAACATTCTGCGCGCGATTATCATCAGTTGGGTTACACATTCTGCCAGCTCTAGACGCTGCTACCCCTCAGACTGTATTCTAACGGACTGTTTTGACGGATATGAATGATAGTTTTTCTTTCTTGCTAAATATGTCTGTTTTAATAACTTATGTTCCGGCAACCCACTGGTTAAATCTCTCGCATGCGTATCAGAACGTAGTCAGTTACAGTAGACTTCTCCGGCAATTTCCGCAGCAAACGAAGTGTGGCAATCTCGACAGTTCGCTAACATATGATCGTTCTCACGACGGTCGTCTGTACACCGGGCCGCCTACATTACCTATCGCCCTCGCACCTGCGCAGCACCATATGGTACGTACGAGCGGGTGACAGCAGCAGCACGTTGACTACAGTAAACATATCCAGAACAAAGCAATCGAAACATACCGTTCTGTAGTTGAAAACCCGGTGAAAGGCTGTTAAGTTGTTTTGGTTGATCCTGCAGATCCGGTCGTGTCGAGCGGCTGAGTTTGTTGATCAGATGTTCATCAGCGTGTTGATCGCACACGTCGTTGCCGCCCGCATTAGGCGCCTGTCAGCACGCTCTGCAGCTGCCGCAGCTCGCATGCTGCCCACGCAATCTTTTTATAGTTGCTCGACTCGCCGGCGCACCGCCGCGCGTCGCAGTGTAACCGTTCGCCGTCGTGCATTCGCAAAACCTCGATCGGTCGCGTATTCATGCGCCGGTCCGGTCACGTCGGTGAAAGTAGTTCCGGACGTCGTGGGCGACTGAGAACGTGTCGACGCTGATGGTGGTCGGCCACCCACACTGTGTCCACGCGTCATTCAGCAATCAGTAGCTGTTCTTCAGCCGGTTCAATGACCTGCTTACTGTTTAGATCCCGCAGACCACTTGCTAAGAACAGCCGCTGTCTTATATTATTCTCATATTATTCTTGGCTTCATGTGGTCAGAACTTTAAAGTATTAATTGCACATTTTATTCTACTGCGTCTCCACCCTGCAGCTATAGGCTCTACAAACTATGTCAATACCGGCGCAGTTGTTGTATTGTATTTGATCTGTAAAATTTTGTCACAGCTATTTGTTACCTCCGCCAAGGAGGTAATGTTTTTGCCGGTTTTTGTTTGTTTGTTTGTCTGTTTGTCCGTTAGCCTGTCTGTGTGTCAGAAAGATAACTCAAAAAGTTATGGACGGATCTTTCTGAAATTTTGAGGGAACGTCGGGCATGGCATGAGCTACAAGTGATCAAATTTTGGGGGTGATCCGGCAGGAATCCTGGATTCTGGATTACTTTGAATTTTTCGTTACCATTGCGTTAAAGGGGCACAAGGGAACCGCTGGCAAAGCGAATATGGTGACGCCACCTGGCGAATGACATTGCCTTGGCGGAGGTATCTGCGAGCTATGATTGCTTTCTAGTTTGGTATAGAACTAGGCTATTATGTAACCATCGTAGCGGTCTGAATACGTTCTGATTAAACGAATATTGTATTGCATTTTACTGTGTTCACTTCAAGCTGCATAGAGCCTAATGCTTATATTGAAAAGGTATCGATATGGTAAATCAGCAGAGAAATGCTTCAGTGAATGAATCTGATAGGCCATCTTGTTAAACAAATCAATGCAAAGCAAATGCATGTTTAGTTAGGCCATATAACGTAGGCCTATTTAGCATGCGATCATGTATCAATGATCAAATGATCACCCGATATCAATAATTTTATTCAGACCGTGTTACTGTGTCAGTGAAATGAGATACAAGCAGCAACATCGTTGGTTAAAATTTTTTCAGACGGACAGGTGCAAATTTCCAACCGAGGAGGTATGGGTGATTAAAATTTAAATTTTTCCCCTATACCCTTGAAACTTTTAGACCTGAAGCTAATATAATTATGAATCGTCATGAAATGCTTTGTTCGCTTTTCAATCACCCGAAAAGTTTCACCTTAAATGACCTTGGGGTGCCATTTTGTAGCAAAATCTGGTTTTATTGTCGGTTTGACTAGATATTTCTTTGTCGCTTTCGGGGACAACTAAAGGAAAATGAATGAAGAAGATACTTTTACACTGTCAGCGACAAAAATGTTGCCAGATATTTGTTACGGTTTAGACTAGAGCTATCGAAGCATTAATTTTTTAATGCATTAACGCACCGCGTTAATTTTTTTAACGCATTAATTAACCCGTTATTAACGCACCCAGGCCCGTCAAGAGGGAGAGTAGGGAGGGGGTAAGTTACCCCAGGTCCCGCGACCGTTGGGGGCCCCGCCTGTAGAATATAGAACTTTTAGCAATTAAGTCGAAGTTGTCGTAAAAGCTTATATATTTTGCTAAAAAAATTCCCACGTGCAACGTGTAACTAAACTCAACAACAAAGCCCAACCGTCGCTAGAGAAGACGCGCTACAGCCTATGTTCCTGTTGCAGTATTGACCTTCAAGGTCATCTAAGGTCTATGATTTCCATTTTATTCAAAAAAGCGTATGCCACTTCCTATTGGTCATAGGCCTACACCGTGTCTAAAAAATCAAAATAATTGTTTGTGTCATAACTGTCAACTTTCACCAATTGTGATATTTATTGGCAGGAAGATGACCAAGAAAATGGAAATATATCACCTCACCTAATTTGTGTCAACGCACTACCGTGTGAAACATCGATGCTCCAAATTGTTGCATAACATTGAGTTGTAGTCTTCAGTAAACGTTCTAACAACTCGATTAAGCACGCACTAAACTGAAACGTGAATTATTTACCAAAATGATAAGTCTGTACAACGAATTGCTTGCAGCTTGCAAATTACCAGAGTTTATGCTCAAATTGCGTCCCGCAAACATGGACACAGTGACTTAAATGCAACGCAACTGGGTGATAGAGGAATTAACGATCGACTAATCAAACTGCACTCACTCGTCGATTATATTTGTTCTAAACTCCAGTTATTTTGTTGTCTGATACTTTTATCGTAAAATTATAAAATCTCGTGGCGCCCTCTGTCAAGTTGATGATGCAGAGGTAAAGAGTCTCATACAAATAATGTAACAATTTGGTGCATCTGTGTTTTCCACGGTAGTGCGTTGACATAAATTAGGTGAGGTAAAAATAAGTTTACGTTACATAATTGTATTGTCTTGATTATCTTTGAGCCATAAATTATCAAAGTTGGTTCAAATGTGACAAAGTTATGACAAAAACCATTTTGACTGTTTTACGCGCGATAGCAGAATGCTTCGCGCGTCTTAGCCATGGCCTGGGCGTCTGTCTGTCTGTCACACTGCTGTATTGTATCAAAACGGTGCAAGCTAGGATTACAAAATCTACGCCTTGGGCTAACCCAAGAACTCCATTTTTTGTGACAAAATTTCGTGCTCCTGTATGAAGGGGTTACCCTCGAACGAGGGCATCAAAGAGGGGTACCTCCTTAAAAAGACGCTATTTTGCCGTTATTGGATCTCGTATAGTGTGAAAACGGTTGCGGATAGGTACAGACATGTTGCTTATCATAACAAGCACTGGTCACAAGTTTTGTAGCTTTATCAACATTGGTGACCTTGAACGACCTTGAACGCCAAAAATTAGGGGTATAATAACCACTTTTAAGGGAACCCTTGACCTTGAACGACCTTGAACCCTCTAAATAGGGTTTTTTAGTATTTTTTTGCAATTTTTTCGCTGAAGTGCACATTTTAAGACTGAACTGCGACGAAATGGCTAAAGATACACCACGACAGCCTATGTATGATTTTTTTTTGCATTAAACGCAGATTTTAGCAATTTAAGTCTCGACCCTCTATAGGTAAAAGGAGACCTGCTCAGGCGGGCATCAAAGAGGGGTACCCCCTAAAGTGGTTATTTTAACGCTATTAGCTCGTCTAGTGTGAAAACAGTTACAGCACAGACATGCTGCTTATCATAACAAGCATTAGTAGCGGGCTTTCGAATGATGTCAACATCGCTGATTTTGAATAACGTTCAGTGACCTTGAACCTTAAACGATAGAGGATTTAGTGGTTTTTTGCAATTTTCAGCTGTGGCGCACATTTCAAGAGTGAATTGCGCCGAAATGGCTGGAAATAAACCTGGACAACCTGCTTAGTCTTACGAAATTTGTAGCATAGAACGTCTACTTTTGACAGTCTAAATTTTGACCTCTTAAATTCAAGGAGTCTTTCGTGCAGAAACCTGATATTTGGGTACTTCTTCAAAACGCATTTTATTTTATTGCATGCTGTACGCGATTGCCCAGGTAGCAGAACTGCTGCTATCGCGCGTCACGTAAGCTTTGCTTAAATTATTTGTTGAGACACGGTGTGGTAACTTTGGTCCTGTATCTCACCGTTTTCGAGATAGGCCTATGGCCAGTTTTCCGTTCAAAACGCACATTTTTCCTACCCTCCTTTGTTTAACCCCGATTTTAAAAATGTTTCCCTTGCACTAGATTACTGAAATTTTGCATGCCTATGTTTAAATCACTGGGTTAATTATTCATGTAAAAAGTTTTTTTATAAGCCCTAAGGGCTAATCACAATACATCCGTTACAAATAGACGACAGACGACAACGATGCCAAAGACGCCGTACAGCATAGCTGTAGCGCGTCAAAAAGGCAATTGCCCGAGATGATGAGACAAATTCACCAAGCTGACGCCCTGTTCTCTAAGCGGTAGCTGAGCTCCATGTCATCAGCTGCGTCCCATACACACGGTTATAGCTCATCGTAGACAAAGCCAAAGAGTTTGCGAAATGACGACTATTGTTCTATCATACACGCTGATGGCCAAACGTCCAACAGAACGTCGACTAGATCGCTTCAAAATTCAAATCTACGATTATACTTAGCACGATTATCGTCGTCATCATTGCGGTTCGCACCAGATAAAACCACAAGGTTTTGTGTCTGTAATTAATAGTAGGCCTATTTATGGTTAGTGGACTGCTTTCACACCACGCGATGCACGAGTGTAATTTAAGCTCGGTATTGCCATCGTAAGTAATATCCGTCCATATGTCCGTCTGTTCGTTTGTAATAACATCGTAAGATATACAAGTGAAGTTAGTTGAGAAGTAATAACATGATTAACTAGCTTACGTACATCCTCAATTTTTATAACCAGAATAGAAATAGTGTGGGTGTCCAGACCAGAAACACACAGTCCGAGAATAGCAACTCCGTGTTGCATAGGACGCGCTTTCGATTAGTACCGAAGTCAACGATTTTGGATGACGTCAAACATCAGTTATGCCCTTCATTGCACTGTTGCATGAACATAACATGAAATAGGCTTGCGTATCTTTTGGGGCCTACTGTGAAAATTTTCGCCCACGGATGCTCAAGCACTTTCGTTCTGTCGCATTAAACCGATTGACATGCTACGGTTTCTTGCCTTCTTGTTCCATCAGCTCCGATAAAGGCTCCAAAATACATTTGACCGTTCTTGGCGTACACCAAAACGCTGATTTTTGTAGCACTGCGCTTCGAATGCATCGGTATGTGATATACGTTTTTCATCAGTTAAAATGGTTTCCAGTTTGTTATTCCCACAACTTTTTATGTTTTGTCATCAAGTTTTTTTAAATTTGAGACCTTTTCATTGCATGAAATTTGCAACAAGAAAATTTACAACAACGTTTGCCTAACCTACAGCTAAGCTTATTAGAAAGTTAGTTGGTCTTTGTCGTTCGTGACACATGCGTTGATTGATGTCGGAAATAAAACGTTCTTTTGAAATGTTCGTCTGGTCGATGACGGTAGAAATGTCGCGAATGCATGCCGTGATGTGTGCATTGATCTCGTCAGAAGATTAACGAGAAACGATACAATAATCGATGTAATTTTTGCTAACGTACCGCTACTAGCGGCACATAATGTCAACGGATCGATATGCCACACGTGTTACTCTCTGACGTCATCGTCAACGGTTAAAGGAAGACCTATACAGCATACAGCGCCTGCAACTGCAGATGACGTTTTATGCGTGTCTTAGCTATCGTCGGGGCGTCTGTCTGTCCGTCCATCACACTGCTGTATTATTGCAGAACGGCGCAACCTAAGATCACGAAATCTTTACCGTAGATGCCATTAGACTATAGTTTCAGCGTTCGTAAAGCTTTTGTAGAAATTCGAAAGAGGTCTTCCAACCAAGGGCGCTAAATAAGGACAGCCGGTAAGAAAAATTGGCGATTTTGAGCCATTAGCTCGCCGTATGTCAGAAACGGTGCGGGATAGGGTCAAGGTTGCTTTCATTTACCAATAGAAAATCCTATAAACGCCTCTTTAATTGATAACAAAATTAACGCTTTTGAACGACTTTGAACCCCATGTTAGTGGATTTAGTAATTTTTAACGATTTTAGGTTGTGGCTCACATTTCAAAAAATGATTGGCGCCGAAATGGCTGGTTACTTTTTTATTTTGGGTAACGCTCATATCAATTTGTTTTTCTTGCGGTTTTAGTTATTAAGTTGGAAGCTAGTATGGGACGGAGAGACAGACGGACGAACGGACGGACGGGCTGATATGACTCGTAATGCGGCCTATTGGGACAACCCCATAATAATGCAGTTAATATCATACATTAATGTCAGATACGTTCAGTCTGCAGATGTACAGTTCAAAAGGTTCAACACACTTAATAGAGAAGCAGTAAGCCCAAGTAGGCTCTTTTGTTTGTTTTCATTGGGCCCCTAATGAGCAGCCAATTTCACAGCGATCATGTTATAACTTCTTCTCAAGTAGTTTGCAAGTGGCTAAAACTAGTTTTACGTAATTAAAATTCGCTAAAATAAACTAAAATAACTAACTATAAGTACACGTTTAAGTGATTTATCCAGATTACCTGTATAGGCTCAATTAGTTGGCGACTAAGCTACATTTCATCTGTCTCATAGTTACTGCTGTAGCCCAAATTTTATTAGGCCTACGCCAACTGTCACCGAAACTTTCGGTGACAGTTCGGTGACTCGCGGGAAAAGTCGAGGACTCAAACCATCTCGACATGTCGAGATTGTTGCGACAAAATTCGTGACAAGTCACGACAAACCCGTTTGTGTCGCTTTAATGGAATTTAGTCGGTGACAATGCATGGGGAAATTCGGCGACAAAGTTCGCGGAGTTAGTTGCGGACACAAATCACGAAAGTATGCGAAAATGAAGACTTTGTCGTGGAATTTGTCGCAAGTCGGCGTAATGGAATTTAGACTTATAGCCTAAACACAAATAGAGACAGGTTATACGAATAATTTGAGCAAAGCTCACGTGACGCGCAATAACAAAGGTCCTGCCACTTTGGCAATCAATGGTACAGCAATAAAATAATAATGTGTCTTGAAAGAGTACTTAAATTTGAGACCTCCGTACGATAGACTCTTTGAATTTAAAAGATCGGAACTTAGATTGTTAAAAATGTACGTTCTATGCTAACAAGGTTGTCCAGGTCTATCTCCAGCCACTTCGGCGCAATTCACTCTTAAAATGTGTGCCGCAGCCCGCAATTGCGATAAATTCACTAAAAACTTTTATTTTGGAAGTTCAAGGTCATTCAAGGTCATTAATGTTGCCACCTCTAAGAAGCTCGTCACTTGCTTATTATGATAAGCAGCATGTCTGTGCCTATCTGCAACTGTTTTTATGCTAGACGAGCCAATATCAGTAAAATGACCACTTTTAGAGGGGTATCCCTATTTTACGTTTTCGTGCGCCGGCCTCCTTGAACCTAGGAGGTCGGCACTTAAACTGCGAAAATCTGCGTTTAATGCTGAAACTTTTATACGCAGGTTGTCTTAGTTTATCTTCAGACATTTCGTCGCACTTCGCTTTTGAAATATGCGCTGCAGCCAAAAATTGCAAAAAATTACTAAAAACCTTTTAAAGTTCAAGGTCGTTTAAAGTCGTCGATGTTGATAAATCTAAAAAGCCTGTCATCAGTGCTTGTTATGATAAGTGTCTGATAAGCATGTCTGTACCTATCTGCAACCGTTTTCACCCTATACGAGCCATGCACTAGCGGCAAAAAACATCTTTTAGGGGGTACCCCTCTATGACGCTCTCGTTAGAGGGAATCCCTTCACCCAGGGGCACAAAATTTTGTCACGATAAACTAAAGTCTCATGGCAGTCTACAGTGAAGATTTCGTCATCATAGCTTGCACCTTTTTGTTATGGCTGCAGAGTATGACAGACGGACAGACAGACGCCCAGGCCATAGCTAAGACGCGCGAAGCATTCTGCTATCGCACGTAAAAATCACTTGCGTCTGTTATCTGTTCATCTTTCCATCTGTCCATCTTTCGGTCTGTAGGCCTATGTCTGACTGTGGTCGCTCCTAAAATCGTTATTTTCATTCAACCTGTATAAACTTTTGCACGTATCGTATGATGCGCGTTTTATCCAAGTACGCTAGGTGTCACTAGCTGACCGCCAAATGGAGCTGGTGCTTTGTAAAATCATTTCTACAGTAGATAGAATTAACGTGTAAAAATTGACGATACTTTCAGTCGATTGATGTTTAATGGACAAAAGGTTAGCTTATTAATGCGTCAGTGTTTCACATCTGCATTCTGTCCTAATCTTTCTTTTTCATGCATCTATTTAGACTATTTTTTATGGTCGTCCTAATAAGCCGAGTTAAGCATCTAGCTCGAACATCCGTCTGTCCGTCAGTCTGTCACGTACAGGCTTCTAACGATGATGAGTAAAAAATCAAAATTTATCTAAACGTTCTTTATGCCAGGGTGCACCATTTTTAGCTCAAATGTTTAAATGTCAGGCGGATCTAAAAACGCTCTATACTGTTAGGTGCATCGCTAATCGCTATCACCTACTCGGTCTTTCTTTTTAACTACCGCAATCTCTCTTTCTCATTCGCAAGATGGTTTTTCTCATTTTAACTCAAACAATTTGTCAAAATATACCGCTTCTTTTTGTCAGCACTATAAATTGCTCTAAATTTAGCCATTGTTTTCGTTGAACGTTTTACTCTATCAAATCTTAGCTTTCTTGATGTAATGAATTTCGTTCTTTTCGTTGATTTCGTAACAACCAGTACCGGTATCTTTACATTCACTACCATTTTTACTTTAAAGCTGACTACAGCAATTCTCTGCACTATATAGTTATTTAAACTATGACTATTAAAATGACGCTAAAAATCGAATAATTTTCTTTCTCAGAGTCACGGCACCATATGCATGGCCTAGCTCGACACGCCAGCGACACTGCGATCGCTGTTTGTTTATTGCTCGACTCATCTTCGTTTGACTTTAGTACATTCTGTCGCAGAGCGTTTTGTACGTATATACCGGTAATTAGTGACAATGAAAATGTCATAAAACCGACCATGTGGGTAGTCAGTATACATGTAATTGAGCGGCCGGGTCTTGACGTCGTCAACGAGTAGTGGCATATTTCTGCTTGATGACATGGTTCTCGGTGACCTCTGCTGCGTGGCTCTGATCTTTTAGTACCACTAATCAACGCGCAACCAGACAACATCAGTACTACTGTTATAGGCCGCCTCCTCGTCCAATATAGGCCAGTCTGCGCTCTGCACGCTGTCATTTTCGTCCGACGCAAACAAGCTAACTATAGTTCAACAATCTAAGCGTAATTGCATACCGGTACTGCTGCCGATCGTCAGACACCCAGGCTAGCCGCCCGCCTAATTAGACCAATACCCGCATTATAGGTTACCGCACTCTGACGTGGGTGGCGTGGTATAACGTCGGACTCTCGATCGAAAGGTCACAGGTTCAACTCCCAGTGGCACAATCGTCAAATTATTTTTGTGCTAATTTCCTTTCTGCTGCCTCCTTTTCCCAGGCAACATAAGTTAGCGCTGTCTGAGTTACAAAGCTGGTTCTTGTGGTTTGTCGTTTTTGATGATTCTTTTAATTTTGATCGACTGATCGTTTAAACTAAAGCAAAGAAACAGCGTTACTCTTCGTGTGTTGCTTACATTTTAATGTTAGTATTATAGGACAGTTTAAACGATAAAAAGTCTAATAAAATTATGTAGTGTGAACACAAACATTGGGCCTACTGTGGTCAGCCTTCATTCGTTTATGGTATCTGACCACAGACGTGAGACGTGCATGGAAAATGCGTATATCAAATGTATAGGTCTGGGAGCGTCTTTTGTCAGAACGGTTTACAACATTGACAGTTTGCAGAATGCAGAAATTTGCATGCTTTTATTTTCATAGCGTGCGGGCGAGCAGGGAAAGACTAGGGTGCTCCTTTTTTCTTTTTAATTTTTTACGTCTGTTTAGGCCTACTCGTTTCATACTCGTTTCGTATAGAATGTAGGCCAATATCAATTATGTAGGCCCCTACTTACACGCTATTATTGTATGTACAATTTATTTCCAACTTGTGTTTGCTGTATTTGTATTTGTAGAGCGTGCAATAATGCAGTAACGACACTCTTATTTTTTAATCTGGATGCTGACAGACGAACTTTGGCATGTGTGCATATTGCTATAACGGAAACCAAATTACTATGTAAAGGCCTATTCTGATGATGCGTGCATAATGACAGATCCACTGATGGAGAAGAAGTAATGAAGCCACAACCTGTTAGTTTGATTAATTTGTATGTCATCCTAGCCAGCTAATTTCCGGCACTGCTTCTGGCATCTCGCGTTTTCCATACTTCGTCATGCAATTATATAATTTCCTCCTTACTTCGTGAATCGTAAATGTATTCAGTACGTTTGTTTTCGGTTCTGACGTATAAGCAAATATTGTGGCAGAACCATACTACATTCAAAATAATAGGTTGGATAAACAACTTTTTGGATGCAAAAAAAAACAAGAAAACGTTTAGATATTTTGACGTTATGCCTATGCTGAAGATCGAAGGTACAACATTAATGCTCATGCTACCATTTGTACAACCATTAATGATATGGTGTACATTGTACATTTACTAGAAAAATAGAGGCAGGCGTACAGAGTGCAAGTTGCGATCAAAAAATAAAAATATTGTATACGATATCACAGCTGTGGCAATTTATGTGGCAACACGTCAATAACAATATTTTTGCATTAATGACATAATGACAATTATTTATTTATTTATTATATTATGTTTATATACAGTACCTGAAAGTGCTGCTTCAAATCGCGGATCGTTTTTATAGACCAGTAGAATATATTTAACATTTATCCTAAATTTCCGCCAACATCTGTATGAATTTTGTCCGACGCGCACAGACTGTGAGTGCTGAAGGTTTGAACATTGTCGAGCAATAGCTGCCGAAACTAAACAACAAAAATCATCAAAGGTCAACGTCACAGTAACGACTTAACTTATTAGCAAATTAAGCGCTGATATTTTGACTGATGATCACAGGCTGCGCGGTAGCGTCAGCCCTGTTGTAAAGGTGACCAGCCATTTCAATGGGAAACTCCAAAATTTGACCCATCGTATTTCCCAAACCCCTTAATTTTTCCACACCAAAATTTGCACAGATGATTACGTCCAGCATATCTCCTAATGTGCAAAATTTGGTGAAAATCCGTTTACGGGGGGCTTCCCCACGAATAGGTGAAATATAACGCTTGCGTGACTTTTTGTGCCTTCCCTTTCCTTTCCTTCCCTTCCCTTCCCTTTTTTTCTTTCCGTCCTCTACAGGAAAATCGACTGAACTGATTTTAACGCACGATAGCTC
>Ga0209367_1002393_pt1 | contig 24748 bp, 15 predicted proteins | sample WorMetLIZISLAND2_FD_187412 | JGI IMG/M metagenome (GOLD analysis project Ga0209367, IMG submission 187412) | Marine gutless worms symbiont microbial communities from Max Planck institute for Marine Microbiology, Germany - Olavius geniculatus... ... | reverse complement strand
CTAGGTCGACTCAGCCTTCTACCCTCCGTGGGACGGTAAAATGAGTAGTAACTCATTTACATGAGTTACGGAAGGTGGGGACCTTGGTACAGCTGACTGGGGTTGCCTAGCCGGCCGCTGCGCCAGCTTGTGTCTGCAGGCTGCACGCGACGGCCGTGCGGCAGGCAGCTCTGGTTAGTGACGAAAGCGCATTAGAGGCGTGTTTGCGACGATGCGCTATACAAATTGACGACCTTTACCTTTTACCTTTTTTACCCCTAACAGCCCTGATCACAGTCCATTCGACAATGTTTGCAGTGTTGTGCAGCAACGAGTTTATGTGACACCGTTTAGGCCTAGAAATATCGAAAACTCAAGAAACGACTGCTTAAAGTCTGAAGCAGAACATCATCAACACTGCTGTCAATGAATGGAGAATGCATCCTCCTAGTCCGTGCATGTGTTTACACAAATGGCCCATATTTTGACTATTTAACTGTCAGCAGTTGCGCAACTGGACAAATGGATAGACTGTCAGCCAAAGTGCCAGAAATTTAGATAAAATGTGCTAAATGTGCATTATTTGAGTTAAATAATGACACTGCATTGAATAAAAATGTAATATTTTGTCTGTTCTGTTTTCCCCAGGTAGTAGAAAAACAGACGTTCGGTGAGGCGAAACATAAATGGTCGTTTGAGGGCCAGTTGTGTTTGGAATATTCATACCAAAATTATTAAAATCTGGTAATCCATCTTCAAGTTACGATCGATAATTTTTGGGTGTTTTTATGCCTCACAGTGCACTTATCACAAACGCAGTGCGGTGTTCAAATATCAAAATTTGTAAGAAACAGTAGGCCTATACAATACACAGTTGTTATGGCCAAAGCAACTGTGGCACGTCCCTACAGCAAGTCTAAGAATATGTTCATGGCTATGCGAGGCCATACCGTGGTTGCTGCCGCAATGCCGCCCATTGATTAGTCCCTGTAAAAACAGGACATAGGCCCTACAATACAATTACCGTTACGTATAGCTGCGGTCTTGTTGTAATTGAGTTAGCTGTGGTGGTAAAATTACTGGACTGGCCGCTTGCGTGTGTTCAGATGCTGACTATAAACCTGTGCGGACGTCCACGACGCCGGGCGGCTGATACGAGCATCAAGCCAGCAGCATCAGCAGCAGCAGCATCATTGACGTCACGGCACGCCTATCTATGCCATCGGCCTCGCCGCCATCACCTACTCACCACTCGTAAAGTGTCCAGCGTTGTCCACTACCGACGTGCTCAGGCCGCTACCACTGCTACATCGACTGCAGGCGCCGACACAGGACGCCTCAGACAGTTGTCCACTGACGGTCAGCTGGTATACGTCAGCTGGCTATAGCACAGTATAGGGGAGACGTCCTTCCCGCTCACCCGGCCGTCCGTACCGTAAGTCTATCCGTCCATTTATGCGGTTTTCATAAATGCAATACAACTGCAATATACGGAGAAAAATCTTGTATTGCGAATCTCACTAACCGCTGAATGCCTGACGTCTGGTCACGGTGGCCCAGTGCAATGCATGGACGGCAACTGCTTTATTAATAATGATAACAGTAAATAGCAGTTTTGTTGCGACGTATTAAACCATTGGAATGTTAAAACGGTTAAAGGGTAGCCTATTCATGGGAACGCATCTCAGAGCTATGGAGCATTGATTCGTTAGTCGGGCTTCTACAGCTGACGACGCTGGAGACATTTTTGTGCCGTTGTCGATACCGTCACGATAAGTTTCTGTACTCCAGTGGTTAAACTGATGCCCATGCTCCAACTTAGCCCCCCCCCTCTCGCTACAGTGTACTATGTCCATGTCTGTCCATTTATTTGCCTTGTGTCGTCCGTATTTTGACTTATGCCATGACTGATGAGCCTTTCCTACTGTGAAGCAAGCTCACTACTTAAGCCTAACCAGTAAGTAACCATTGCTATTCTCTACCATCTTCTTCAATAGATAGCCTCTTCTGTCCTGGCGGTCCAATGCTTTGTCATCCATTGTCTTCGAAGCCACGAAAAGAAATAACGCTCGGACGTTCGGTCGACCACCTTCTAGCACTTTTAGAACGCGTGTTCAAATTTTTAAAAAATAGCAATAAAACGGAAGTTCGCTAATTTAGGCCTACGCCTGCTGCCCAAAAAACTGATCGTTCCAACAAAGGCCAAGCAGAAGCACCGTGTGATAATTGCGACTGATTATTGTAACCAGATCTGCGTTCAGCTTCACGTTTTACTGTCGGCTCATTGTAGTCTTACGTGCGAATACTTGAGTAGGTTTCATGACCCGATTCACCTATGCGAGATTATAGACTATTATTTGTAACATCAAGTATCACTGTCACATTTGTCAGACCGGTAACGGTCATCGCCGATAGTGTAATCTATAGCAGGCTCTACGTTATACGCAGGCCTACGTTATTGTTTTCCTTGCGTGACGTCGTGTTCGAGACATTCAGCGTTTTGTGATATCAAATGACCTTGAGTGCACTGGCAGCCATCCTGGATTTTGCTGGCATAATTATTGTAACACTTTCTTAGTAAGCTTAAAAAACGAAGCAATAGCATTCGATGACATATGCAATGTAAGTGCAGCCAGGCCGCCAGGCGTCCCACTAGCCTAGTTTAGAAATTTGAAGCTGGTCTTAATTTCCTGAAATAAGCCAGTTTCCTGAAAATCCTGCAAAATTAAAACAAGAAATTGTGCATACATTAGAAATAATTATGAATATGATATTCTGTTATCCGAGCAGATTTGTCATATTTGTCTCCAGTTAAATATGACCTTATCACCTCATTTGTGTACATTGTACATCATGGTTGTATTTACTAAATGCAAACTTACTTACTAAATGCGTACTAAATGTTGTACTAACTAAATGCAAAATGTGCTGAATTATGAGGGTTTTTGGTATTGTGAAAAAATTCTTAAAGGCCAAGTTGCACCAAAAAACGATATTGGCTAAGTATGTGTAGAATGTAACACTAATTAATAATATGCTGATCCAATGAAATGAAAACATCGCTTTGAAGTAATTTTCAGAGCAATATGTTGTGCCAGCCGAACACACTCGAACGTGCTACAGTACAGATGACATCACTCACTTTGTTGCTAAACTGACATTCGCATTGAAAACATAGTAAACCCATCAGTTTTACTCGGAATAATGTCGGATTTATCGTACAAATAATGATACATAGGTGACATCAGAAATTACGTCATTGTTTATTTGTTCACTACTAGAGGCTTTTGGTGGGTTAACTACTGATGAAAAATTTGGCCTTTTTGAGGCTATTCGGCTGTAAATTAAGCTGCATTTGACCTCAAAACAATAAAGCTAGTTAGCAACCCTCCTGCACGTGACGTCACAGTTCCAAAAATTGCCGAAGCCGTGAAAAGGGAAAACTGAGTATTTTGTACCTTATTTTTAAGGTATTAAGATGTATTAGAAACCAGAAAATTAATGAATACTGACAATTAGCATTTGATAAAGCCAAATAGCGCTTTATAACAGTTACGTAAGCCAGTGCGACTTGCCCTTAAGAGTGAGAGGTCTGTGACTGACAGCCACAGACGCCTGCAGTTGGAGTAACTATGCAGCCAACATACAGTGTTACGATCCCAGCACGAAACGTGTCATGCCATGTTATGCAATTATTGTTGTCACGTGTCTTCCGTGTTAATTACATCTGTTTCACATTTTTACCGTTCGTTGTTTTGTTTTGTAGCCTATCGTCAACATTTAACACTGCTGTTGTACTTACGTCGGAAAATAGCAAACACATGATGGGGCAACACCACAGTTGCAGTTTGTACCAGTAATTAAGACATAAATAAGCCAACAGCAACGACATTACAAACACCACATTAGCTGCAAGTATTGCACCACCATTTGATTCTCAATATGAAACATTTTGCACTATCTGCCTTCTCATACTTGCAGTTGATACAAATTCAGCATATGTACAAAAATTCCATCCAAAAATGCAACTGCAGATTTGTTGCTGCCATAATTATTAAGAGCCTTAATTGCCAAATAGTTAACAAAATACTTCAGTGCTGCAATATGCTGTTGGCACAGCAGGAATAGGGCCCTAATATTTTGCCAGAAAAACTCTCACACCAGCAAAATCCAAAGCACTTGAATGAACACCAGACCCATCCAATTTAGAAAAAGCACAGCAAAAACAGAGAGAAAGTAAAACACTGCTTCCATACAAACAGATAGTTTATATTTAACCAGCTCCTTCCTCCACAGTTAGTCCAGGCTAAACTGGTCACAAAAACTTTACATTTGGGAGTTGATGTAGTAACACCTTTTACTTTACAGGCTTGCATACACAAGCTGTCACCAACCAAGAGCATCAAAGCACTGAAGAATGAATTGTGCTGATAAGTGCATAATTATAACAATAATGCGCTGCAATCTTCAGCTGTTTGATGCCTAAATCAATGCAGATGTGCTTTGTGACCATGCTAACAATGGCAGACTAGTCACACTACATGTTCCAACAGCTCATGATTTCATCAAAAGTAGCACAGCGTACCAAAAACAGCAATTTTCACAATTTTTGAAAAATGCGCAATAAGTAGATCTGCAATTTATCATCATCAGTTTACGTAACCGTAACTGCAATCTTGGAAAAACTTGAACACGACATGTTTTCTTGTTGACATATGTCAATGTTATTGCAAATGACAAGGTGGATCTTTTTGGTACACATCTTGGTCTAGTGAGCCAGGAACTGCATTAGTATGGCCATCAAGTGTCAGACTACCTAGCAGATGCACTGGCCATAAAGGAATGGCATTTAGTTTTGCAAGGCTAGACTTGGGTCTGTAGCACTGACATTGCTGGCATTTAATTAACCCATCCCACACTGCACACCATTAGTGCAGCCATTCTGCTTGGCTTGATCTACAGTTATCATACATGTGTACAATCTCAGACAAAACTGACAACTTTTGTTAAATTGTGGATATTTATTTTGGGGTCCACTTTTCATTGGGACACAGTGCGGTCAGACTACTTGAGGCACCAGCATTCGAAAAGGAGCTCAGCTCCAGAAGACAAGTGTCAGTGGCAGTGGTGGCGGTGGAGGTGGTAGTAATGGAAATGGTAATCACGGCAGACCATTAGCCTGGCCGACGGGCGTCAGACTGCCCGAGGCGGCACTGGCCGACAGGATGGCGTTGAGCTTGGCAAGCCGGGACTCAAGCTCGGCGTCTGTGCTACCGTATTCACTGCGATGACTGAGACTGAGCACAGTCACGTACTGCTGCTCAGTGAACTGCTGGCCTGTGTTTACAATCACTTTCACTATCTCCTGTACGACACAACAACACAAACATGAGTCACAGCAATCATCAGACTCACAGGCTGGACCAAAACAGTGACCAAGAAGCTATATGTTAACTTGGACTTAGCATTGGACTTAAATGGGACAACTGTTTTAAAAACCAATGACAAATAAGCATGAAAGTACTGCATTCAAATTAACAAACGCAACTCGTTTCTTAAGTTTTTGACATTTCAGCGACAGTGATATCTAGTGAGAAATAAAAGTAGTCCTAAAAAGGCAGCAACAGTTGCCAAAACGTCAACAATTAAACAAAAGTTGCAACCTTACGTCAAGTTCCCACTCGCAGCAAGTGGCAGCATACACAGCGATGCATCTAGTTTTCTAATTACATTTCTACCGCTAATCTGGTATAGCCTAACCTTGTGTGTCACTCTGTATCACAAACATGTACTTCTGCGAAATACATAATTACTTTTTCATGTTTTCCTGCCAAACATATTACGTGTTCTTTCTCTTTTTCTGTAGCATTTAGGCGATAGACTGACAATATTCTGCCTATGCTTGGAATTTCGGGAACACTAAAGGGCTGCCGTATTTTCATTCTTCGTCCTCAAACTAACCTAAAAAAATTCATACTCATTTCAGTAGTCTCCTGATCTAACAATGTAATGAAGTTTTTACTGTTAAGACGGTAAGCAGTAGACTCACATCAGGTGGGAGATAAAGCAGCTCGTAGTACTGTCTGGCATGATCAAGGTCTGACTCACGGTTTGATGTGATGTTTGTTAAGCATTGCTGAATGGAAAATATGTTACGACACCTGCATATGACATCAACAGATAATGCATGATCCTAACTTCCACATATCTGTCTCGGAAGTAACTGTCCGATCAATGTAAAGATCTCAATCTACATAAGTCAAAACTTGCGAGCTGCAACACTTTACAATCTCAGGAATGGCAACTGATTGGCATGAGCTTATCTCAGCTTGTTATGTTCATAAATTAGATGAATTTATTAATTCGTGAAATTAATCAATTCATTCATTCCTTCCTTCATTATGTAGCCATCCACTACCTGTGGTCCGATACAAAGGAAACTAAAATGGCAATGCAGCCAGCCAATATAGCATCACTATAATTCAGTTGCATGTTTTTAACCCCATAATGTTTGCTTGTATCCTTTCAATGATTTCATGACCTTGGCAAAGAGACAAAAAAGACGTTGTTTCAGCAACAACAACTGAGAGTTTTGAGAGACACAAAACAGTGTCATTAGATAGTACATTTTACTGACCAGCACCTTGGCTTCTCTATTTCAACTTCAAGCACTGTCAGTGATAACAAGATATAGAAGTCATATTCAGCAACATACCCAAACATTAGCAATATAACCAACACTACATGTTGACTGATAAAACTCTTACATTTTCTTGATGCCATTTTCATTGATTCGTTTCAGATACTGTGCAGTATTAATGAGAATTGTAGAGATGAGGTGACCAAGTCCTTCAAATATATACCTGTCAAAATACAGAAACATAACAATTTATACAACGATCTTCCTCAACAATTCCTGACAATTCTGACAAATGCTCAGTTCTGAAACATTTTTCCCAAAAACTGCTAATTGGCATAAACTGATGATAACACTTTGGTTCATTCTTTATACTGCCAAACAAAATACAACAGTAAGTAAAGCCTACTAGCATAATTCACTGCTCCAAACACACACAAACGATCTACACGAAGTTCATCCTGTACTACAGATTTTACAAGGTTACTCAAAACTCATGAACAGATGTTAATTATCTGCATACATCCTGCAGCCAACATAATGCCAGCAACGTGCCAACCTACGTACAAAACAGATTACCTAAACTTCCTCTGCTGCAGCGTGTGTTGCATGACATCAACATCGATGGCAGTGAGGTCCTTGTTGAGTCGAGTCACGTTTTCATCGGGCTCCATCTTGTCGATGATGCCATGGTAGTCTGTGTGCGGACCGTGAGCTATGGCCAGCAGGTGATGGAAACAATGCATGCGGACCTCCACGTGCAGCACAAGCACACACAGCTCACTGATGTCCACGTAGTGCCGTGCCAGTGACCGCAGCGTCGTGATTGTGCTTTCCGACGGAATCTCAGACATCAAATAGTTCGGCGCATTCACACCAGAACTGTCGGCTGACGGAATTATTGACGCTACGTGTCCTGCACTCAGGCTACTGGCTAGAGACTCGATCTTCTCTGAAAACCATTCCTGCCGCATATATACACAAGTCATTCGTTTGTCAGAAGAAACAAAAACCAGATCACACTTCAGTGCGCATATGTGGATGTAGACTGTGAAGTTGTGGACACCACGTACTGCAATAAATCACTCAAACGTTAGACATACATGATGTCTACTATTTTTATTTCAGTCTAAACTTCACACTATATATTTCCAAAGAAACAGTGATTTATGATGGTTTCTTGTATCAGTGCTAGTACCAGTACAGAGTATATAGGAAGCAGTAAAGAGAAGTGAACTTATCTACTTTGATTTACATACCATGGAGGGATAAACAGCTGAGTTCAGTTTAGTGGTTGGTTATTTATCAAGATGTCTTACCAGTCTACAGAGAGTCGCCCATCCTAGTACTAATCATGTGACAACGACCCGACTGGGAGTCTAACCCGTGACCTCTTGATGTCAAGTCCAACATCCTAAATGTTACGCCACCAAGAAAAGCCAGCTCACCATGCTCTCACAGAGGTTGCAGAGAGCACGCAGGTTGGCCGCATCACCAATGATCTCCAGCTGCAATTCGGAAGACTCGGTGGTCAGAAGGTTGCTTGTGAGAACACTGGACTCCTTCGAGTTCATCAGATAAAGGTCATCATCAGACATCTGTGGAGGTTCGATGAGGTCTTCATCCAGCTGACTGTGAGACAACATCGGCGGCTTCAAGTTCTGCCAGCTTGGCAACGACCTGAAACAAACAAGCATAGACATGCAAACTGAAAAAGTGATCAGAGATCTCAAACCTCCACAGAGAATAGTGCTAAAATAAATGGAGTTCTAGAACCTGAGTCGGGTTGGGACCAACATCGGAGTGGTTCCGCTTCAACAAATTTCATCAATAATATCACTTCATAATTTTCTGAGTTATCTTAAATACAAATGAACTGAATAAACCACATAACTTCCTTCTTTGGCAAAAGCAAGCACATATTTACAGACAACCATTTTTGTTTAAGCAACCTGTTTTCACAAAAATTACTCCACGTTAAGCCAGTCCCCAAAAATTAAATGATTTGGAAATTGTTGTGTCAGAACTTTTACAGGCTAAACGCCCTTCCTGTTGCCAAACCAACTTTTAGACCACTGATACAACAACAATGAATAAAGTAAATCACAGTGTAGCTATAGGAGCTTACCTGAGAAAGCTGTTGATGTCACTGTCCTTCACCCAGACAGCACTTGTGATTCGACGGTCGTCATCATACACACCAAAACACTCTGCAAGCAGCGACACATGACAGCAAGCACTTAAACACAACCAGCATCTGCACACCACAGCATGTTGCTGCAAAGGTTTAGGCTGCATTCACATAAACACGAGTATGAGTCTGGCACTGTACGGGTTCCCGTATACGAGTTCCAGCAAACATGAGTTCCGGCAAACACGAGTTTGCATGTATTTCAATGGCGGCCATTCACATACATACGAGTACGGGTTACCTGTAAATTTCACTCGTATGAGTAGTTTCTGCACAGGTCGTGTTTTTATCCAACTCGTAGAAAGCAAACTACTCGTAAATAGCATTAATATATTTTATAAAAACCGTGGCACATATTTGACATCAGAACTGACGTCACCGTAAAATTGTTCATCGTTAGAGATGTACGGTTTGTAAAAATATTAACTTTGCAGTAGAATTTTGTTGTTTAATGGTGAAGCATTTCTTTGATTCAATTTTATTTAGTATGGCCGACACGCATTTAGTTATGTGCTGGTACAAGTGACCATAAACGCTCCACTTGTACGAGTAAAGCTTCTACGAGCTGTAAACCGAAATCCGGACCTGAACTCGTACTTGTACTCGTGTTTATGTGAACGCAGCCTAAAGATCTGAACATCTCTTCATGGAAACCAATCTACAGAGCTCTATGCTGGGAATGGTTACTACATGAATAACAACCTGCCATACAGAATCAAACTATGTCAAACCATGCCGCTCATGCGCCACTTTTGACCCAGCTGCTACTTGACTTACCTACTCTCAAGGGACAAAAAGCTGACTTGACCTACCTAGGTGGCTGGTTATATACCGAGATGGTTTACCAGTCTGCAAAGAGTCACTCGTCCAAGATGTAATGGGCATAGCCTTACAGTTTGCAGCCATGTTGATAGACAGCAAATGACTACATCAATAACAGCAAGAGCCAAAACACAAACACTGACGTGTAAGAAGAAGCAGGTCTCTAGTACCAACCATGATATGCCTGCTGACAGCTGTCAAGATACTCCTGAAGAATCTTGCAGATCATGTTGACAAAGTGACTGGCGTAGTCAGGCAAGTCAGTCATCAGTTCACACAACTCCTGTATACTACGTGCCACCAACACTGTACTCTACAGTGATAACACATATACACGAGACACGACAAGAAATAGCCACTCAACTACACCGGTCTGGTGGCATAGATATATGATGATCATTTTCATTGCAAATTTCCTAGTAAGTTTATCAGCGACTCACAATGTACAAAAAAACGAACTACAGCTGCCACCACTGCTACCAATGCTACTATTACTACAACTACTATTATCAGTCCTTGTTTAATAAGCCAATTTTTCCAAATGTACTCAAGCCAGTACAGTCTAAACTTCGGTTTTACAAGCTGCAGATCTGTTACAGGCGAGATGCCTTCTTGTTGTCCGACAAAAAGCATTGCAGCACTTTAGGCTTGGAACAACTGTACAACTGAAAACACAGAACACTGCAGGACTACAGAAACTACACAACTAGAAAAATGTGATATACCCGAAGTAGCGGCCGCCTGAGAGAAAGTTCTCTCTGTGTGGGAAGCTCGACCAGACTTCGACGACTCTCATAACCTTCGCAAATTATCAGCATTATTCTAATCACCACCATCATCATCACAGTGTCGAGCAAAAAAAAAATACGCAAGGCAAAACTCAGTGGTTGCAAAAACAACTCTTAAAGTTTATCTACAGCTTTAGTCTTAAAAACAAACAATGACACTTTATTAGAGCTGTCGAGGTATTAATTTTTTAGTGCATTAACGCACTGCATTAATTTTTTAACGCATTAATTAACGCATTACTAATGCACCCAGGCCCATTGAAATGGAGAGTAGGGGGAAAGTTACCCCGGGCCCTGTGACGTTTGAGGGGCCTACCTGTAGAAAATGGAGAGTTATAAAGCAAATAGAAGCCCATTTTTCAACAATAACTGACGTCATCGTTAGCATAGAAATCCATTAGCCTGTCATCTAAATAGTATTTATTTACAGTAATGATGGAACAGCAAGTACAGTTTAGTTAGTTGAATTCATTCAATTGTCAAATAACCACAGTTTAACGGAATATTGAAACTTCTGCTGCACAGAATTTAGTAAATTAAATAAATTTACGCATGTGCGTTAATTTTTTTAACGTACATTAATTTTTCTAACGCGATAATTTATTTATGTATTAACGTGTTGATTAACGTGTAAATTTGACAGTTCTACACTTTATCAACAAAAAACAAAAATTTTAACCACTAAAACTGGTAGAGCAAATGCAAGTCTAAGCTATGTCATTACTTTAGTACTCACTTTTTGTAGCCTGAGAAATGTTGGCCTCAATGCTGTAGATAACTTGTCCAAGGTAGACATTGCGAATGAAGTCTTTAATGAAGGTATGCAATGGCAATGAACTGTCACGTACAACATAATATACATTACAGCACATCAGGAAAGAAAAAGATGCCTACTTACTTCCTACCTACATTCTCAAATCTACAACAACTTGTTCATTGTGGCAACATCTAGCAGCAAACATAAATCGTTCCAAAGAAGGCAACCCTGGTTGCTTAAATGTCAGTAACTTAAAAGTTCAAGTCGAATGAAAAAAAGATATTGGCTAAATATGTGTAGAATGTAACACCTATTAATAATACACTGGTCCAATAAAATGAAAACATCGCTTTGAAGTGATTTTTAAAGAAATATGTTGTGAGAGCCGAATGCACCCGAACGTATCACAATAACTGATGACGTCACATTCAGGACGCTCTGTTGACAAACTGACATTCGTGCTGAAAGCATAGTAAATCCGTTCAAGGTTTTACTCAGAATGATGTCAGAATTATAGTACAAGTAATGATGCATAGATGACATCAGATAATACTTCAATGTTGATCTGTTCACTACTACAGATGTGCGGTTAGCAAAATTAATGATGTGCTGGAATATTGTGGTTTTTTAGTTGCTAACTATTGATGGAAAATTTTGCCTTTTTTTGAGGTTATTTGGCCGTAAATTGACCTGCATTTGACTTCAAGGCAATAAAGCTAGTTAGCAACCCTCCTGTACGTGACATCGCATTTCCAAAAACGGCCAAAGCCGTGAAAAAAGTGAGTACTATAAACTTTATGTTCAAGGTATTCAGATGTATTAGCAAGCAGAAGATTAATGAATATTGACAAATTAACATCTGATAAAACCAATCAGCGCTTTATAACAGTTACGTAAATTGATACAACTTGGCCTTTAAGAAATAACGAAGTTTGATGAATTAATACAAGTCAATAAACACCAGACTATTTCTTCACTACATGTGATCTGCCACTACTATTTACATCACCGAATTGCATCATCTCTTAGCCATCTTACAATACAGAATTCAACCAAAAAAAAACTTAAGTACTGATAAGTAAGAAAAACCTGTAAAAGAGCAAAGCAAAAAAACCAAAAAAGCAACACCACAAAAAAATCCCATGGGAACTACAATATCACTAAAAACAACACTAAATGGAAAGAACAGCAAAAATAATAAACAGTCAACATCATCGTCATACAAACAAACAGCAATACCTTGGCTGTACGTTGGTAGCACCAGCAATCTCTAACAGATACTTCTGCAGTGCATTGTAAATGGCTGAGAATAACACACATACACATGCACAGAGCAAGTCACAATAAATACAAAGATGCTGACAATTAACTGCTGAGTACCAGTTCATTCACACAGACACACACCAAGATTCACAGCCTCAGTGCATGAGTGTTAATACATACCCTAATGCACAATTTTAAAATGATATTTATCCATCTAACAACTTCATTCATAAATAATAGATAAAAAAACTGAAAGAGCTGTGTTTGGTCCAGTGTTATAACAAAAGTGCAGAAAATACATGGACAAAGTTTAATGCGGATTTTAAGATGATATCTATGCTAATAACTTATCCATGGCAGGGAAAAAACTGAAACAGCTAAGCTAGGCCCAGTGTTATGGTAGGACTCCAATTCTTGAGAAGGTCATCCTTACAACACTCACATTATCATGTGAGGTGTGATCTCAAGCTTTATACAAACAGATTTTGTATGCTAGATTAAATTGGAGGCATACTTCTCTCGAACATCTGTGTTATTCACAGATCCACAATGTGTAGTTTACTTACTGGTTATGTTAGTTGGTGATCGCCTGCAGACGTAGACGAACTTGTTCTTGTTCTGTTCTCGACTCATCAGTTCACTCGACACTTCAACCTAGCCGACAAACATGGGTGTATCCACAACACACACACACACCTACGTGTTAAAGGCTGTGTGTAGCTCTTTATGGGAAACCCACTGCAGAGCTACAAAGCAACTTCTGTTATATGGGATCACACAATGTTACATGCCATTCAACACAGATAAGAGTGCCCCGCATTAACTCCAGCCATGCAGACTAGTACTAAATTTACCTAGGAATAGGAAAAACAGAAGGCGGAGTCGACCTTAGTGTTGGCTATATACTGAGATTGTTTACCTGACACCCATCCAAGTAGTAACCACTTGATACAGACATGAGTCAAATGCATAACTTCTAGATTAGAGCTGGCAAATTAATGCATTAATTAATGCATTAATGCGTTAATAAATTAACACTCTTTAAAAAAATTAACGCACATTAAAAAAATTAACACACGTACGTAAATTTATGTTAATTTACTAAATTCTGCGAAGCAAAAGTTCCAACATTCCGTTAAACTGCAGTTATTTGACAATCGAATGAATTTAAGTAACTAAACTGTAGTTGCCGTTCCATCACTACTGTAAATAGATACTTATTCCGACGACAGGCTAACAGATTTCTAATTTTCTATGCTACATATGACATCAGTTATTGTTGATTATGCGTTTTGTATGTTATATGTTATGTGTTATATGTATGTAAAATGTGTTTCTAACTTTCTATATTCTACAGGTGCCTCCCAAACATCGCAGAGCCCAGGGAAACTCACCCCCTACTCTTCCTCTCAACGGGCCTGGGTGCACTTAACAACGCGTTAATTAATGCATTAAAAAAATTAACGCTTCGACAGCTCTACTTTGAATCATATAGTCCAGCATCCAAAGTGTTATGCCACCAAACCAATATTCAAATTATGTTAAATGGCTTCCTACAATGCTAGTCTCCAGATGTATGCCAAAATGTACTATTCAGCAGGACTGATAGTAACTGATGCCATTCTTGACACACAATCAGCCACGTCAGAATATTACAATAAGCCTACATCTGATTTTTGAGCAATCTGCCATTTTTTCCTAAATTTGGCTAGTCATGGTAAAGTTTGCCAAAAATATACTTTTCAAAATTGTTTTAGCAGTTATTGCTACAGCCAGATTCGCTTGCCAAATCAACAGCTTCAAAGCACCAGAAAATGTAACAGCGTCAAAATAGTGACAACAAAACTAAGTTCAACAGTAAAAATGCGGCCAAAGAATAAAAAAGTAATTACCGACGAAGCAGCTTCATGCCGCTGTTCACGCAGGTAAGAGCTGATAGACAGAGCATGCGATGAAGCGTCAAACCGAAACAATGAATACTGAATGCAAACAAAACCAATATCAAGTCACCTCTACATTTCTCAACTACACTAAATGTACTTATAGCACCATCGTCAATACATATGCTTCTATCACTGTTTTCGTGGTCCTTCTACTGTGCAAAACTCATTTTCCATGACTTTTCTAGACAAAATAAATGATTTTCCCTGACCAATTTCTTTATGTGCAACACCAGTAAATTTATGCACTTACCACCAGTTTACTGGTGGTAAGTGCATAAATCTACAACAAAAGTTTGTCACATTGCAAAATATAGTGACACAGTACCTATGGTAAAAAAATCTCCCAAGTCAAAACACCCCACTGAGGAAAAAACAGCGCCCCCACCCGGAAATTTTTTTTGATATTTAAACGTCAAAATGGTAAATTTTCATTTTGTGAATATTTTCTTTTCTGTCTCTCTATGACTTTTCCTAACTTCTCAATGTCCTGACTTTTCCCGACTTCCCCTGACCATAAGCACCATGGTTTTACACGCATGAAGAAGAAACACAAATGCAGTTCTTGGTCAATATTACTCAGTGAAAATAAGTGTGCAGATAATTTTATTATCAAGCCATCACAACTCTGGTTAGTTGAAATGGCATCACTAAAGGTTCAACATAAAACTTGCGCTTTCAACTTTCTGCACTATCTATCTAAAAATCAGATTCAGACGCGCGTAGCAGTAAGGTGAGATCATTTCTATGACGTCCATTGTCCGTGCAATTTTAGCCCAATGGCCACTTCTAATGATAACAAAAATTCAAAAACTATCACGTAAGCCAGTCTTTCTGATGACTAAACAAGAACTACTCACTTTAATATTCAAACAAGTTTACTGGTATTATGTCAGTTCGGTTCATTTTTAATTGAATAAACAACCTGACAACAAAAATGCACACACCCTCTTAGGTTTTGCCGGTCTCTTCTTGGAAAAGTATGAAGCTATATCAATGCTGTCGTCATCATCGACAACCGGTTGAATGTGCTGCAAACGAGATGCTGTGTTGTGTATGTCCAGATAGTCAGACAGCAGCGTCTGCAACTAGATGCACACAGACATCATCACCAGCATCATTAAACATGCTAAGTCGTTGTCCATCTTTTGCTAGCATCTCAAAGCTCATCATTTTCCGGACTGTAACTCTAACAAATCTCTCTAGTGAATCCAGCAGTAGTTTGTATTACTTAGGCCACTTTAAATATTTCGGACTAACTGACTGATTGTAATATCATAATCAGCATCATCATCATCAGCTGCAGTGGCAGCAGAAACGTTGCTGCTATTCTCTTCTGATAAATAAAATAAGCTCTCCGTGTTAGTAGCAAATGTGATGCACCACAGTCCAGAGCTTAAACACCAGATATAGCAAATTATTTTATTGCATTTGCAGGCTAATAAGGTTTTTCAACCTTTTTGCTGCAGCGGAACCCTATATAAGTGTGACAATCACTCACGGAACCCCATGCAATTATCCGTAGGTCCAACGGCGTATAGGCCTATAGGCAAAGTGGAAGTTTCAGAGTGTCTGCATTGGGAACTGATGTCCTCATCAGCGGAGTCAAAAAAGACAGAAAACTTGTGAGGGTCTGGGGCAAAGCCCCCGGAAGCTGACGATAAAGCAGCAGGCAAAATACTTGTTGAATTTGACCGCATTAAACAATATTATTTAGCAATTTCATTTCACCCGAAAACAGCAGCACGTTATTGTATTCAAGCAAAAACACTATACGAGGGGTCGCCAACACCCCGAAAATTATTATCGAATCTTAAATATGCCCATGAACAACTCAGAAGTCTGGACCTTCAGCCAGTTACGTAGCTAATGCGTGAAACTACTTATTAAAATGTTTCAAGATATAAAATTCTTTTAATGAATGGACACACACTTTCTTAACACTAACACTAGTACATCAGTGTTCAGTGTTCATGCAAATACTCTAATATTGTTAAAAACAAAAAAAATATATTTAACACTGTATGCAAAAGTAGACAGCTATAAGCGCTAATTTCGAACTAGCCTAAGTATTTAGCACTTTTTACTTCTACGGCCTGGTTTGGCGAAATTTCACAAGCTAGGTTATTTTTATCTCTTTTTTACTGACCAGCCACGAAACCCTTGGCATATGCTCCCAGAACACAGGGGTTCCGTGAAACCCCAGTTGAAAATCATTGCTATAAAGAGTTTCTTAAGCATGCAGATGAGTAACAGGAAGAATGACACTGATAATGCACAAGATATCAGAAACAATAAATAGTTTTAAAAAGTTATTCAACTATGAAAAAACTGCCCCTCAAAGTAGATTAAAAAACACTTCACCAAAAAAAATACTGAACGCCAATGCTCATCATCACCAGAGACAACATAATCTGCTGAAGTTTCAAGTTTTTCTCCTTCCGTCACCTGTATGTAACCTAAAGAACTCACTATGACAATGACGACAACAGATCAATCAATCAGAGACAAAGCTGTAACTATACTTACAACAGCCTGAATCTTGTTCCAGACTTCCACCGAGTCATAGAGGCTGAAATCACCAAACGACGCCGAAGTGTTCTGTCAATTACATACATAAGCTGTGAGCACCAAAAACCAGCTAATAAACTGTTCAAGAACATCATAGTTTTGCTCTAGCAGCAGCAATAATCAGCACAAACATCACCAGCAATAATAAAGTAACTGCAAGTAGTTTTATGAAGGCTCATTAGCGCATGATAGACAATTCTGTGCCTCAATCCTGTAAAGAGCAATTGTGAAACAAATAAAAAAATATGTGGCAAATCAAGCACTAATGCAAAGATACAAAAAAATCATAAAAAATACATACAGCAAGTGAATAACTGAGATGTGTCATAATGGCATATGAGTGGCACTATGATGTCAATAGCAACCAACAAGATAAAAAAGATCAAACACAAAAGCAAGGACAAAATAATGCATTATAGAAATTCACAAAAAAATCCACAAGACACAACAAAGACCTTGGTGCGGGTCATGTGAGCGATGACAACAGCATGCGCTTGAGCTACGACCCTCGAGTGTCTAAAGATGAGTTCCAGAAGCTCCAGTAAAAGCTGCGGCTGAGCGGGCGGAGAAGACATCAACGTATCATCAATACATGCACCGTCAGCCACGTGCTGCGTCGCTCGCTGAATGAAGCTGATTAGTCCCGGTCGTATGCGCGACTTCAGCATATCAACGGCGTCTGGCAGTCGGTGTAAGTTAGACAGTGACTCGACGAGTATGCCAGTAAATACGACCGGGTCAGAGTCGGGTTCTGTGAGACCACTGCTCGAGCTGGCCACAGCAGTCGGTCGACTGGTGAGCAGGGAACTGACATCAACGTCCATCAGACGCCGGAGTGCTGTCATCTCGGATGTCATTGGGCTGGTCTCCGAGTCAGGTGACCTCATTATCTGCTGGCGGAGGTACGTCGTCGTCTGTGATTCATGATGACTGGGCCTTGGTGCAGAGCCGCTGCTGCTGCCAGTTGTGCTTTCATTCTTCTGGAATCCATCGAGAACGGCCGCCGATGGTCGTACATAGATCTGTGTATGAAGCTCTTCCATCAGACGCTCGTACAACTCATCCTTCGTGCCACTCAGTTCAACCTTCACCTGAAGTTTACATAATTCGCAATCATCTTTAGTACTCGCACATCTTTACCACTGAAATGCATCACACTTGTACCGATTAACACACATAGCAGTGATAAAAATTATTAATGAAATTTAAAAAGTCCTCAGTCACACTCTTATGACTACCTAATTTTCAAGCATCAAGCTACTACCTGTTAATAAGTTAATTTCACCAGATATGCAATATCATATTACATATAATACAAGAAAGAGTGATACTGCTACAACTTGAAACTAGTGCATTAAAAAGTATTAAAATAGCAAAAAAGGAAACATTTAGCTAAATGTGAGCAGAGACAGGCGATTCTAATTGCTCTGTTCATTATAAAGACACTTTTCCAGCCATCTACAAATCGTTTCCTTTAATACATAGTGAGTACTGCCAACTAACTTGATAAAAAGACTACTGTCAGCTTTTAACTAGGCTGTTTTTCAGACTTAATCCAGAACAGGTTGGGTCATAGGGAGAACTGTTTAAGACTACAGTTGCTGGTTTTCAGGCCAATGTCAAAACAACGAAAAAAAACTGGAAAATGGTTTTAAAAAACAAGAAAAACACAATCCCTTAGATAGTGAAAAACTGAAAACAAAAGATATAAAAAAAGAAGAGTAACTGACCTGTTGGAGAGCATCAACATCAGAGAGCTCAGTGTCGAGTATAGCCAGCGATGAAATGACCAGCTCTGTAGCGGTCAGATAATTGCGGCTGGTGATGAGTGCAGGGATCTGCTCTGCAACTTCCTTCACTTGCTCCACAGCATCCAGCGATGCGTAGACAGTTTTCATTTCCACGCCTTCGATCCACAGACGACGAAGCTCATCACGCTTGCAGTGCAGCAGGTTCTTGCATGACTGTAGACTCTCCTTCACGGCTCGAATCCGTTCCTGTGATGCTGCAGTTCACATTAGCACATGCATGCACCAGAGTTCTTGGACTGTCATATCTACAGTATAAATTGCATTACTCTTACAAGCAGGAAAGCACTTAATACAGAGTCTCACCTCACTAAACCTCACTAAAGCTCTGTATTACATAAATACTTTGCTACCCTTACTTATCAGCACACACAGACTAAGCATGGTTCAAGCTTCTGTAAGTAGATGATCTGATCTTAAGTGTAGGACAGTTTGCTTGAAAAAAACTGTACAAAAAATTTGAGCTAATGCTCACGAGATGCGCAAAAGCCTATAGCAGTTCCGGTTCAGTAGTTTAGCTGAAAACTGGGGTGTTCACACTAAGTACAAATACCAAATTCTCTATTTGGATCACATAATGATACTTCCGTGGCACCACCTTGTGAAAGATAAAGACTTGTCGCAGCCCAAAATTGCCAAAAAAAATCCACAAAAACCCCTATTTTGGCGTTAAAAGTCATTCAAGGTCATTGAATTCGGCACCAATCGAGAGCCAGTGTACGACTTCCTATTAGTGACTAATAGTAACCTAAGCCCTATCTCGCAACGTTACTGAGATACAGCGACTTATTGCCCAAAAATCACAAATTTTGCCCACCCCCCTCTCATTTAGCGCCCTCTTTCAGGGTGACCTCCTTCAAAATTTATGGAAAAGCTTTATGGCTCCTAAAACTAAAGTCTTCCAGGCAGCCGACGGTAAAGACTTGGTGATTCTAGCTTGCACCGCTTTTGACTGATCCACCCGTGTGACAGACAGACGAACTGACAGACGAACAGACTGTGATGGCTAAGTCGCGCTGAAAGCAGTAGCTGCTTTCGTATGTAAAAATGTTATCTCACTGTGCTTTTCGATATCAGCACAGGTACACTATTATCACCTTATAGTGAAAGTCACTGAATTCACTATTTCTCATGAGCCTTTCCGTGGATTCTCCATTAAACGCTATTCATGTAAGCAAGAAGAGTCAGCAAAGAGTGTAAACAAATAAGCAAATAATTCATACACGAAAGTCTGCACAGTACACATACTTTCATATAACAACACTGTAAGCGCTATCAACAATTGTCAGTGGTGTCATTTCAGTAAATCATTGGGGGTCTCAGTAATCCTTGGGGGTCTCAGTCTATGTAATGTAGTGTTTCAAAGGCACGATTTACAGTAAAAAAATTAAACCACAAATCTTTGGGGGTCCAAAGACCCCTGCAGCCCCCTTTAAATGATGCCCCTGACAATTGTGATCTTCATAAACAAACACTGGCATACCTGTGATACGAGATGACATAGCAGTGAATGCCTGGCTGATCATCATCACATCGGACAAGTGCTCTGAACACATTACCATATCACATCAGCATCATCATGTACTCCTCTTAGTACATCACTTATCACAGTATCACTATCGTCATCATCATCATCATCATCATCATCATCAGCAGCAGCAGCACACTGATACAAACTAGACTGCATTATATAGATGCAGATTCAAAGCATCATCATTTGTGTCACAGTTTAAGTTAAAGTCGGCTGCCATCCACAGCAAGAAAGAGCCAACTCGAGTCACTAGCAACAAATCTCATTTCCTGCATTACAAAAGTGCTCAAGATTGTAATGTGTATATTATTGAGATCCATGAACAAGCAAAAAAAGAAAGAGATACTTCAAACAGACAAAGGCGTGACACACGAGAGATAAGGCACTGTTAACTGAACCTTGGATCAAACTGTCCAGCCGCCGATCACTCTCCTGATGTTGTTTCTCCAGTCGAGATTTTTCCTGCTCACGTTGTCCGACATCTGAACTACAAAAAATGTAACATAACTAACAAGCTGATGACCCTGCAATGGCATACTCTCCTATTACTAACAAGAACTTTGAACTAATGCTCACAAGACCCGCAAAAGCCTATAGCAGTAATTTAGCTAAAAATTGGGGTGTTGACGCTAAGCTAATATACAAATACCAAATTCTCTATCTGGATTGCATAACGATAGTTCCATGGTGCCACCTTATGAATGATATAGACTTGTGTCGCAGCCCAAAATCGCCACAACAATCCATAAAACCCCAAATTTTGGTGTTCAAGGTCATTGAATTCGGCGCCAATCGAGAGCCAGTGTATGACTTCCTATAAGTGACTGATAGTAACCTAGGCCCTATCTCGCAGTTACTGAAGTTACTGAGATACAGCGACTTATTGCCCCAAAATCGCAAATTTTACCCACCCACTGTCATTTAACGCCCTCGTTCGGGGTGACCCCCTTCGAATTTATGGAAAAGCTTTACGGTTCCTGAAACTAGTCTTCCAGGCAGCCGATGGTAAAGATTCGGTGATCGTAGCTTGCACCGTTTTTGACTGATCCACCCGTGTGACGAACGGACAGATGGACAGACGAACAGACAGACAGAATTGTGATGGCTAAGATGCACTGAAAGCAGTAGCTGCTTTCGCGTGTAAAAACAGACTGCACCATTGCAAACAGATGCCATTAGGTTAATGCTGTTTCATTACACCTAACCAAAACAAGCACGAGAATGGCAGAAAGCATCATCATCAATTTATTATCCGTTAAAGAACAATCAACACACAGATATATTTAAACAACAATAGCAACAATACCGGAAAGCTGCCAGAGGAGCCCAATGGCTCAATGAACTGGCCGCCCAGATCAATTACAGCCAACACACAAAAGTCGGATACCAGTAAGAAAAAACAATCTAGACACAGAGCCGGGAGAAGGGTCCCCCGTACCCTCCAGCCGGGAGGGCCTTACGTATGCTCAGGGGCCTCATGCTAAATGTGAAAAAAAATTTTTAGTTTTTTCAAAAATATATTCAAAATATAAAATAAATAAACATGTGGAAAGTTTACCCAAAGTGGACAAGTCTATTACTTTTTAATACTGTGCAGTAATGTGTGACGTATTGTGGCCAATAGATGTCATTTTTTGAAAAGACAACACAAATTGTATCTGATTATTTGCGTTTCGAATATTTTTAAAAATGGGCAGATTTTTGACTTTCAGTTAATGTCCAAAAGCCAAAAGTGTTTCAGCTTCAGATGGGCTTCGCCCCCTGACCCCCTGACCAGGGGCTCTGCCCCTGGACCCCACTGGGGACTCCACCCCAGACCCCCTATTATAGGGGTCTCACACTTGTATTTGGGAAGCCTCCAACTCTCTAACGCCGGCACTGTCTAGATACCTGAACAGAAGTCTGCGAACAATAGTCATCAGCAGGCCACCAGGCTGTTAACAACATCACAACCATATATATTTCATACTCATACAACATACATTACATCAATTCAATCTTCAACACTAGTATGATCATCCATCAGCCTGTTTTCACCTGTGAGCCTAACCATACTACTGTCAACCCTGCCAATGCTGACTGCCCCTTTCTGCGAAAAAGCATCGAGTCAATGTACTAATATGGTCATGTAGTGTCGACATGGACGTGATTATCCAACAGACTGCAACAGGCAGAGAAGAGTGAAAGAAAAGGATGCCCGGTGTCATGGGCTCAGCTTACCGCCGGGCTAAGTTGACCACAGAGTACTACTGCGCATACGCAACCTACTTACATGTCACGTAGGTAAACGTGGCCCACATAAGGTGGGCTCAGTTTACCAAGCGGGCTGACTTTACCACGAGACGAATTAATGATATTAGCCACGTAATCAGACCACCATAAACTCCAAAGTCCAAATTAGTTTTCTTTTATTACCGGTAGTTTATGTGATACTGTTGACATTTCCAGAGTCTGACCACAGTATTTTTCTGGCTGTTGTCTTATTCATTATTATTGTGTTTATGGGTAGGTAATTTCAGCCTGAATGGTAATTTGGGCACAGATAAGGTTGGCTCAGCTTACCAAGCGGGCTGACTTTACCACGGGATAAATTAATGATATTATCCATGTAATTAATTCACCATAAACTCTGGAGTCCAGATTAGTTGTATTAGTTTATAATGTCTTACTGTTGATATTTCCTGCAAGCCGAATTTACCGACTATGCTGACATTACTTGACTCTAATTTTTACTGGCTGCAGTATTCATTATCTTTCAGCATTGTGTCACGATGTTTGAATTTGAAAACGGGCATACCAGCAACTATTGTCATAGGCCCCTATAAAAAAATGAACTAAAAGTTTCTGAAGAACATGATCTTGTTGTCAAGACAAAAAATAAGCATAATACAATGAACATTCCTTTCTTAATTGGCCAAGGTATTGGGTGGCATTTCTTATATGGTACCACAAGTTTACCGTTGAGCGTAAGGTTGAGCGTATGGTTTTACACTCAACCCGGTAAACTCAGCACACCGTGATAAATAACTAGGTCGTGCATGTGCAGTAGTACTCGGCTACAATCGAATGTTACAAAACAAACCAAACATATTTCCAATAACTAAACCACACAAAATGCTGATACCGACCGTACTCTCAGCCCAGTGGTAAGCTGAGCCTATGACACCAGAACCCGATGTGCTGGTCACGGGAAGGACTAAAGGGGATGTCAGATGAACGACAAAAGTGGCTGATTCTATCTGCTGACAAAATTGCCCCACAAAAATCTGTCGTGTGTCGCCCGATTTTGTTGATTTTATCGGCAAAGATAGACCATGTTCTTGAACAACTGAGACAAGCATCAGAAATGGGTCTTTTGGGTAGAGTGGAGTTTACTGGGCGCCATAGGAATACATTGCGCCTATTATTTCACATATATACTGTATAACTACCAATAGGGTTAGATTTATGGTTAGGATTAGGGTTTAGGGTTAGGGTTTAGAGTTAGGGTTAGGTGTATTCCTATGGCGCCCAGTAAACTCCACTCGTCTCGGTCTTTTCATTGGCAGTTGATGCCGCTGGACTCTGGGGCGGATCTGGTCTTCTGGCGAAGCCTCGTCCGGTGAGATTTCTATCTTCAACGATTTTGTCAGCCGACTTTTTGTATATTGGACAACAAATTTTGTTTATGGTGATTGTTTACAATGGAAGATGAATATTTATTTTAATGTTTTATTGTTTTTGTTATTTATTTTCGTTCACTAGATGCAGAAAAAAAAGTGACGCAAGTATTATTTTGTGATCTGCATTCTGCTGTTGTGCTAGCTGATAGCCTACCAAGTAGCAGGCGAAAATATCGGCCGTGTGTCATGGTTCACCGATTTCGTCAGCCGATTTTGTCGGGCAACTAAACCACGCCCACAAAAGTCGGCCGACTTTATCGTTCATCTGACATCCCCTTAAGGTGTAAGATATAAACTTTTTAACACAATAAATGCTGAATTCGGCTACGATCGAATGTTACAAAACAAACCAAACATATTTCCAATAACTAAACCACACAAAATGCTGATACCGACCGTACTCTCTTTTTCCATTGTATATTTCAATAATTATTGTTCATCAGACATCAGACAATTTATTTGTTTACTTTTGGGTCGCGTTACTCGCGTATGTTTAGGGCTGCCGCGGGTACCCGGGTACCCGTCGGGTATCCGGGTAATAAACTACCCGGGTAATTTTTTACTACCCGGGTACCCGCATAGACTATTTAATTTAATTTAATTTATTTTTAATTAGTATTAAATATTCCATTTATTTTACTAGCATTAGTTTTACATTTTTGAGAAATTTTGTTGTTTTGTTTGATGTTATTGTAACTTCTAAGTTTCGAATTTTCGATTGGTGTGTTGTCCCATCTCTAAATATTCGAGGACTCATGGTCCTAATTAGTAGGGCTGTACGAAAATCACGGTGCAAAAG
>Ga0209367_1002390_pt1 | contig 24753 bp, 19 predicted proteins | sample WorMetLIZISLAND2_FD_187412 | JGI IMG/M metagenome (GOLD analysis project Ga0209367, IMG submission 187412) | Marine gutless worms symbiont microbial communities from Max Planck institute for Marine Microbiology, Germany - Olavius geniculatus... ... | reverse complement strand
GCTTATCATAACAAGCACTGGTGACAGGCTTTTTAAATTTATCAACACCGATGACCTTGAATGACCTTGAACCCTAAAAATATTGATTTAACGTGATTTTTTTGGCGATTTTTGGCTGCAAAAGAGTGAATTACAACGAAATGGATGGAGATAAACTACGATTACCTGCGAACAGGAACTGCTATAGGCTTTCGCGCGTGTCGTGAGCTTTGTTCAAATTACTTGTTTGTTTATGCTAGCAATTTTGCAAGTAAAATGTGTAATAGCTTATCAATACATAAACGAATAGCTGCCAGCAAAATGCAGGTGCTAAAATAAGCGTTTGTTGGATGCTCAAATTAAAATACTATTATTGGTTCGCTGAACTGGTCTGATTTCAGAGTTTCAAAAAACGACGCAACAAACCTGTACCAATGTTTCGCAGACGCTGGGACAAAAATGTTCGAACATCTACATTTATTTGCAAGCGTCTGTGATGTAAACAAGACTTTTTCAAGACCAAAACGAAGACTTTTTTCAAGGTGCCTCAAAGATTAGGCTACATCACTAACGGGGCCATGGACAAGAATGGAAAACCGAAGTTTGATCTGTTTATATGACGTACCATCTCAGTAACGGGGGTAATCGTATTTAGCATAATAAACGGTAATCTAATTTCTGGGCAATTTGCATTGCGTTTTATAGCAGCCTTCTGTGGATGCTTTTTATAAAAAAAAATAAATACGCAAATGAAAACTATAGAACAAGAATGTCAGTGTTAGTTACTGTGCAAAAATACAGCAGTATCAAAATTCCTTGACCTACTTACAGCCTGCTGTTGGCCTAATGATGAAACTCGTTATGGCGGATCACTTTTGGGACACTCTGCATTACATATTAGTAAGTTTGATCACGTGAGAACTGGGTTGGTGTATTTTGGTACTAGTTTTTAGTTTCTCACTCGGCCATTCAGTAGGCTGTGCCAAAACAACTCGCTCCGGACTTCAAGAAACAATAGACGTGTTGTAATTTCCGCACTTCCGGGTATTACGGCGTCAGACGACGAGGCGTAGGCCTATGTCGTAACAGCTGTATTTATTAACGACGGCTGACACTGCAGAACGCACCGGTGGGGTGCAGTGCGGTGCGGCCTACGTCCCATTAGCTGTTTGACGCAGATAAAAAGTTACGACGAAGCGACCGACTTGTATACTGAAAGTGACGACTGCAAGATCAGAGTGGAGAAACGTGGGAACGCGTAGTGAACGTGAGTGATCGACCAACCTTTTCTGTTCACTGTGCGATTGTTAGTCTGGGGTTGGTCTTGTACGTCATTTCCATTTAAAACATTTTAAGTTCTGTTTAGTTTATGTGCTAGACTCAAGTGCACATTCTTATCGTATTGTATCGTATTAGTGTGGAGTCAGTGTTGGGGATATCTTTGACCGGAGCGTTGTTGCAATTTGAGAAAGAAAACAAACGTCGAACGTACAACGCGGTTATGGATCGATCCCTAGGCCTATATAAAGAGAGGAAAGAAGGCACTTTCCCCAAAGTTCAAGCGAGTATACGGCTCTAATCATAACTGTAACGTCAACGAAAAGTAAAACCAAGAAGATTGCAATTGCAGATTAACTGGTGAGTGTGACGTAAAAGGGCGTCGAAAATTGATCAATTTTGACAAAGATATGGAGTTTTCGGGCTTTAAGTTTAAAGTGAAAAAATAAGTGCTCTGCCATGAAAACTTTCGAAATGTGGAACGCAGATCTAGGCCTAATATTGTGTTATTTTGCAACTCTCTCACGAAAGAAGTGGCGCTATGCTTTCCAGGTGGCCAGCAGGCCAGCAAGAAAGTACCGATATACCACGTCAAGTCTTGACGTAGATATAGACAGGATTAGGCTAAGTTCTGTAATGTTTACACAAATTATTATACATCAAATTGAGTTTGGCTGCCGGCTTTGTTCTTTTCTTCCAGAGACTAAGTGTATCCAAGAGATGGGTTTGTGTGGGGAAAAAGAGGGAAATGGCAAGAGAGAATGGAAGGAAGAGAAAGAGGTAAGGAATGAAGGATAAAGAGAAGATGTGGATAATACACGGATTGATAGGTCTACCTTTGTCTTACAGCAGTTGCGACAAACGCTCATAGATGACACACTGCTTCGTTCTGCTATACAGACCACAAAGTCACTGTCATAGTTAGAAAACGTCATTAAATCAAATCAAATCAAATCATTTATTTAGTCAAGCAAATACAAAGGCATTGACAAAATGAATAATGAAAGAGCTTGAACAAGGGCACAAAGGACTGCAAGAGCCTCTTACATGAATCCTAAAAGAAAAAACATACAAATAAGACAACACAATAAAACCAAGTTAAAACACAACTGTAAACTGAGCCAAGTCAAAATCATTTAGTCGAGCTTTAAACATTGCCAGGGATGTGGCTGCAACAATATTTTCTGGGAGAGCATTCCACATGTTGCTACTCTGCCCGTGAAATCCATAGAGCAATGAAATTCCAACACTGTTTTGACGCGCTATACCCATACTTGGCACGATGTGTCTGTCTGTCCGTCTGTCTGTTATAGATGTATTGTGGCTAAACGATGCGAGATGGACCTAAGTTGCTATTGATCACTAATAGGAAGTCGCACATTGCCTTTCAGACGACATGAAATCATTGATTTTGGATGATCTTGAGGGGGCATTGCGCACTGGAACAGAAACTGCTATATCCCCAGGATGTCACACAGTTCTCTTCAGTCTTCAGTATAGGCTACGAGTACGGACGGGTCGGTCCAGCTAGTCCAGTGTTTGTCGATGAAATGCAAATTGGTCGCGGTTTGAAGCAGCGCGGGAGGGCGTGGCGTAATGACGCGCCGGTCAGTCGGCAGGGTGCGCTGCTGCAGTGGACGTCCAGTCGACGGATCTATTTACTGTCGTCACTTGACCCCGCGGTCTGCAAGCGTACGTGCCGCACGGCGGATGCGGAGGCTGAACGCTTATCAGGCGGCGCACGAATACGTAACCAAAGGCCTCGGGGAGTTACGTTCGACATTTCGTGTCATCGCTGCAACCACAAATCTGTCGACACTATGGCCAGTTAGTTCTACCAGCCTCCGCCGTAGATAAATATCAACGTAATGGGCCTTCATCTCCTCGTTATGAACGCTGCTATTTATTGCCCTTATAAATTTATATTGATTTTTACATTTTATAGAGTAGTGCGAATTTGATATCTACACCCCCTGCACTTACAAAGTGCGAAAACTGTTATTTTCGTATTTGTAATAGTTACACTTGCATGTTATCAGCAGTTTCACCAGTGTTAACATATTTTTGCTTTTGCCTTCGATAGACCTCCGTAGAGTATTATCGTTACGTTTTTGTGTGGTGCGTCCGTGCGTTTGTCAGTCTGCTAGCACGATCGATATCCCGAAAGCCAATTGAGTCAATTTTACGCAATTTTGGCAAATGGTATAAGCAAGGCCGAAGATTAAATGATTAGACCTACGCGTAAAAGATCGACGGGCCATGGTCATAGTTGTCTCGTTCTAGCTGCAAGTGCCGTTAGATGTGAAAACTTTGTCACTTATAATGTCTAATAATACAATCAGATTTGAGTGGTTCGATGACTTAATGCACATAATATATTTCATTATGATTCTGTCTGCAATTATGCAACCAAACCACAACTCCTTGGGAAAACCGATGTTGACACGTCACTAGTGTGAGCGTCGAGACTCGGTGATAGGGATCGCCGCAGAGTGAAGTGTTGAAACGAACAGAAGCTGGATCTGTAATGGGGAGGAGAGTTACTGTATATGATTGAGTGGGGGAAAACGCAGACGCCAGTAGCGAGAATGTTTTTTCGATGATCAGTTTTGACATCAGCTGCTCCGCTCACTTAGCACGAACATCCATATAACACGCTTGTTCACGGCGCACGTTGGAAGCGCCATTTTTTTCTGGCTTTAAAATCCTCCCCTTTCCCTTAATCCCCTTTTCAGTATATTTTTTGCAGTTCCTGTTTTTTTTGCCGCAAATAAGCTGGTTTGGGGAGCGTTTTAAATACATTACTTACCTCGACGGGTTTCGGAGCCCCAACCGCTACTCTATTACTAAAGGGTGGGCCAAAAATGGCACCATTTTTGTATGTCTTATAAGTTCACCAAATATTAACCGATATTCAAAATTTTTTCAGAAAAAGGAGACAATTGTGAATAAAACTATGACTATAGATTTCAAAACACTTTAAGTGTGTCGGTACACTACCTTGTGAAATGTCAATGTCTTAAGAATAACAATTAAAAACAAGACAACTTTTATAACAACACATTTTAAGAAATTGACAACAGAAGCAACGTGTTTGTTGTCTCAGTTATTGTCTAAAAGGTCACATCTCACAGTTTTTACATTAATGTTGAATATCGCATTGTTTGCCTTGCTGCTGGATGACGCACCCAAGCCGGCAGCGCCACTGACCAAAGGCGCGATTAACCAAACGCTGCGTCACTTTGCCTCACTCAGCGACAATGGCTTTCTTCAGCTGGTTGACTGTCGTGAATCATCAACTTTGATAGGCCATTTGTTGAACGGCACCCCGAACAGCATAATCGACCAGATTTAAATCCAGGCTGTTTGGGGAGCCACACGCCAGGCTCGATCAACGTTGATCACACAACTGGTCGGTGGCGTCACCGGCTTTAGTGCATCATCTGACATTTCACAAGGTAGTGTAGCAACATACTTGAGGTGTGATGGGACCAGTTTTATTACGAATTGTCTCCTGATTATAAAAGTAAAAGAATTTTGAAAATCTGTTAATATTTGGTGAAGTTATGAGGCATGCAATGAATGGTGCCATTTTTTGGCCCACCCTGTACATGCTGATCTAATATTAACTTATAAAATTCTTTTTGCTTATGTGGATTTAGATGTAAATTTGTTTGAGTTTTTTCTACTGTGTCAACACGCGGACGTCAGTTTAAACTTTATAAGCATCATACAAATCATTGTGCACACTCGTCGTTCTTCTGTGAGCGCATTACAAACGTTTGAAATTCACTTCCGAGTAGTGTTAATTTCGGAAGTCTCAATACTTTTAAACAGTCTATAGGTTCTGTTGATTTTACGGTGTTGTTAAAGTGTTTTTAAATTGCTCGTTTATTTTTGCTTGTGTTTTCTACTATTTAGGCTTACGGGCGGCTGTCAGTGTTGTTTCAACCTTGCCGTTTCTGTTCATTACTTGTGCCCTTCGAAATGACATAAAATGATGATATAATTTATGAGTAAAATTAGAACTCAGAAAACGTGTCTGTTGGCAGCTAACCGTGCTATACGTTTATTTTCTGTTGAACAAGTATATCATAACATAGCACAGGATATTTTTTCAGGCAGCCGTATCAATAGCCTAGCAGCTATTAATACGACAATCGGATAAATATCCCGTTTTACCCGGGCCGGCTATTGATCTGGCCGCCGACTTGGATGGCCTTAGCCGGTACGTACGAGCACCCTGCGAAAGATGAACGTTTATTGAAAAAAAAATTAAAATACGTTAAAAACGTTGTACATGGTTTTTTTCTGTTTGAAACTAAGGTTGATTTACGCCGAAAAGCCTGCGAGGCGGTCTAATTCTAATGAAGCAGTGTTATTGGCTTTCCGCGAAGGACCGGTGCAGGACGTCCGTGACTGCGGGGATTGGCTGCAGTGCAGGGACTAATGGAGAAGAAATGCGATGTCAGTGCGCAGCAACCAGTGCGTACTACTGCGCAGTATACGGACACAAGATTGCACACTGGCGGATCAAGACTTCAGCAACGGGGGGATGGAATATCATTCCTCTCCATCCCTCTTTTCTCTCTTTTTCCCTTCCTTTCCCTTCCCCTCCTCTTTTTTTCTTTTCCACTCCCTTCCCTTAAAAGTACGACTCCTTAAATAGTCCTACAGCTAGGGCGTTTGGGGGGTGCTTTGAGCTCCCCCAGCGGGGTCTGGGACAGAGCCGCAGCCAGAATCGAATTTGGTGCATTTTTGCCTTAAAATATAACATCAGTCTGGTGGCAACAGGTTTAGGCCTACCGTAATCATTTTCCTCATACACGAACTTATTAGTTAGCAATTCACCAGAGCATAATAATGTGTTCACTCACGCATAGGAGCGAGAGGGGGAGGATTGGCCGCACGTCCGGTCTTCCCCTTTTATCCACCACTGAGCTTGCAGACAGATCGTCGTATTTGGTCCGCTGCACTCGCGTGTTAATCGAACTGAATCAGCAGTGAAGCAAACGTGTTCCATACTCGCGGTTGCATGCTCTGTTGCAATAGCGTGCGGTGGAATTTTGTCTCGTGGCGTGTTGTGCGCCATACACGTTGGCTTATGGGGTGTTTACACGATCCAGCAAACGCCCAGCAATTCACGGGTATTTTGAATACATTTGCTGGAAGTTTGCTGGACGTTTGCTGGATTGTGTAAACATCCTATTAATCAACTGAATGGTTTATTAGATGATTGCAACTTGGGTACGGTACATAGGGCCACAGTACTGTCCGTCCGTCTCTCACACTGCTGTATTGTATCAAAACGGTGCAAGCTAGGATCATGAAATTTTCACCGTGGGCTGCCTCAAAAACTCTAGTTTTTTGTGACAAAATTTCGTGCCCCTGTGTGTGAAGGGGTTCCCCTCGAACGAAGACGTCAAAGAGGGATACCCTCATAAAAGGCGTTATTTTGCCGCTATTGGCGTCATAACAACGTTTACTGTAGACAACAACAGCATTATGCAACAATTTGGAACATCTATGTTTTAGACGGTAGTGTGTTAACATAAATTAGGTAAGGTGGAATGTGAGTATACCTTACATTATTGTCTTAGCCATCGTTGCGCCAAAAATTATTGAATTTGGTGATAATTTGACAAAGTTATGACAAAAACAATGTTGACTGTTTTTTTTTATTGAAACACTGTGTACATTTGTGACAGACAGACAGACGGACTGCGGACAGACGGACGACAACCATGCCAATAGCTGGACCGTCACTTTAGTACGGTCGGCTAACAGAAACTGACGAGTATAAAAAAATAAATGAAACAGTACATTTCTTAGCGAAACCATTTTTCTGTGGTAGTCTCCGAGTTTTGTCTGGTGTGAAAAAGAGCAACGTAGCAGCTACAGCAAAACGTGCGTAGCTTTGAACGAAGCAGTAGGGCGCACTGCAGCTACAGACAGTGCTATAGAACTCTGCACGCTATACGTTACGTTGTACAGTACGTCGTCGTAGCGTGTCCTGCACTATGGTTAGCACTTTGTCGCCGTCGCTGCTGGTCGGTCGGTTGGCATTGTGTTTGACGCTACAGTGTCACGCCACGTCCGCCCGCTTCAGCGGCTGATAAAAATCTCTGCTGTTTTTGATCTATTCGTCTCCAGTCGAAGCTTGCGGACTTCTAGCCGGTGCCGACGGCGGCTGTCCGGGGATTCGCTGGTCGTCCGCCGTCATCCCGATCATATTGATCATCCCGATGATGTCACCTTCTCTTCATCTCGATTCTCTTATACCGCGCGCTGTCTCTTTCCGCTGCTATTCATTCTCGACGTTGCTCCGCTCTTCGCTTTTTGGGGCGGAATTCGTTATCGTATTGTTACGTTAACATCAATAGCATGCTAACCAAAGCGTCAAGCTGTCGCATATGCTAGGTTCTATGCAATTAAAAAATGTTAACATTTATAATAATGGTTATTTTATGTAAAGATAACTTAGTAGACCGTAAACTAAACTGAAGTTGAACTAACAAGTGTAAACAACTAAGCTTAGATCTATATTTGTTTTGCGGCATCTGGTTCGGTGTAGGAAAACTTTGCACCGAGCGTATTTTAAATTGCAACCCGTTAACAGAGAATGGTTTCGCTTTTTTGTCTTTTTAACAGACTGTCTGTCTAACAATAAATGTTCCAGCCAATCGCTCTAGAAACGCCGGGTCCAGTTCCAGTCAACGAGTCAGCCATTCAGTTTCTTGACGACTTGGCCCGCAGGATTACTGCAGCCGTCTTCAGTGAAGCTCGCGTGGGCTTATTGTTGTTTCAGCGACTGTCAGTCCTTTTGCAGCGCTTCAATGCTATTCTACCGCGTGATAGTTTCAGCGCAAGAGACGCTTTTAATCTCTAGTCATTTAAGTACTTTAACATCTAACTTAACTTTAACCCCAGATCATACTACCAAGGGCATGCTATTTAGAAAAGTAATAGGCTTAATATAAACAACACCAAGAAGAAGACAAAGAAGAAAAAGAAAAATGTTTATGGTGCTCTCACAATTGCAGCGAAACCATTCATTGCAAGAGTTTACCAGTTTATTTGATTTTTACCAAAGTGTAGTGGGTGTACAAAGTTTTCTGGGGGCGAATTGTGTTATGGAATACAAATTTGATCTGTCAATTATTGTTTAAATGAATCGTATTTCAAAATAACGTACCGCAGGCCTTTTTACCGTAGGCTAAGAAGGTGATGTAAACTCACTGTTGTCTTAAAATAAACCTAATCTACAGCTTTTAGCCCAGCTTACATCACAGTTGCCACGAAAATTTGTAATTAATTATGTGGCAGAATAAGCAGTGTGTATACCCGCATAGACCCATCTAAACGGCGGCGACATTGCTGCTGATGTGAAATGGTTGCGACACATAGGCTAAGCTACATTTGCACCCAGAGAAATAGAAAAGTTGGCGCTCGTGCAACCTCCAAATTAACTTGGTTTGTAAGTCCGCCTGTCCACCCCAACCGCCGTTGCCGTTTTATCATTCTGCAAACAAGGTATCTTTAAACATACGCGCCTTACAATGAGATTTTGCACGTAGGTCAGCCGGCATTTCGATACTCGAAATAAAAGCGCCTGTATTCAAATTAGAATAATATGTGGTGACCGAATTTGCGAAAATACGTGCACTGCATAGGCCTAGGTGTAAAGTGCTGGGTTTCATGCATTGCTGTTGCTTAATATAGTTTCTTATAAGTATATCGTTTTCTGTCACTGCAGTGGCCGCTATGATGACCGCTGTTTGCTCTGACGTCGTGTATTATATAAGCCTATCTGAGTACTGATGAGAAATGACGGCGTGACATTGATTCCTCGGTGGTGGCTTATGAGTTTGACGTCATTACATTATCATATAACGATACGATATGATACGATACGATAACGCCCTCACGACAGAGAATGCCTCGTGCGGCGTCGGGAAGTGTGGGCGTCATCAGTAAGAACTAGGCCTAGTGAAACCGCACGGTAGTAATGTGGATCATGCTATAAATGGCATAGAAACCAGAATCCCATGCATTCGTTGCTTAGGCTCACGGCTAATAGAGTCCAGTATGTCAATTAACAATTATGACTTCTATTAAAATGTTAAGTAAATAACTAACTCAAAATCTTATGTCGATGCCAAGCTGCATAAGTTTTTGTGAACGTACAAAAGAGATTTTAGGTTAATCTGTGTGCGCGAGTGCAGTAGATGCTATAGAATTCTCAATCGTGTCACTGTTATTGAATTCATTTGTGTGTTATTGGTATTTTTACGCGCGATAGCAGAATGCTTCGCGCGTCTTAGCCATGGCCTGAGCGTCTGTCCGTCTGTCTGTCTGTCCGTCCGTCACACCCTGGCACTGTATTAACAACGGCGACACACAGAATAACGAAATCTTCACTATAGGTTGGGACTCTAGTTTTTCGTGACAAAATTTCGTGCCCCAGGGTGCGGGAGTTTCCCTCGAACGAGGGCGGCAAAGGGGGTACTCCCCTAAAAGACGTTATTTTGCCATTATTGGCTCGCTTAGTGTGAAAACGGTTGCAGATAGGTACATAACAAGCACTGATGACAAGCTTTTTAGATTTATCAACATCGATGATCTTAAACGACCTTGAACCCCTGCTCCCCCTTCAAAAAGGGGGTTGTTAGTGATTTTTTCGCAATTTTTAAATGCAGCACACATTTTAACACTGAATTGCGACGAAATGGCTGGAGATAGACCAAGACAACCTGCGTATGAAATTTTCAGCACTAAACGTAGATTTCAGCAATCCATGTCCAGACCTTTTAGGTTCAAGGCGGACGGCGCAGGCGGGCGTCAAAGATGGCTATCCCCCTCTAAAAAGTGGTTAGTTTACCGCCATTGGCTCGTGTAGCGTGAAAACGGTTGCAGATAGGCATAGACATGCTGCTCATCATAGCAAGCATTAGTGACAAGCTTTTTATTAGTGTCAACGTCGATAACCTTGAATGACCTTGAATCTCCAACATAGGAGTTTTTAGTAAAATTATTTTGACGATTTCCGGCTGCGTCAGACATTTTAAGAGTGAATTACACCAAAATGGCTAGAGATGGACCTGGACAACCTGCGTATGACATTTTTAGCATAGAACGTACATTTTTACGAATCTAAGTTACGATCTCCTAAACTCAAGGAGTCTTCCATACGGAGGCCACAAATTTAAGTACTCTTTCAAAACGCATTAATATCTTATTGCTGTACACTGATTGCCGAGGTGGCAGGACCGCTGCTATCGCGCGTTACGTGAGCTTTGCTCAAATTACTTGTATCTGTTTTTTCTGTACGCCACACTGCTGCGACACCTGCGACCTTTGACCTCACAATGCGTTGCTTGTTGCATTATTGTGTGCAAAACTTGAACTCTGTGTGACGTTTTACGAACAGGATTTAAGGATGCAAAACACTAAGTTAAATGCAGCTTACCGTCTTCAGACAGTGACGCTGTATGGACACATGGACTTCCATTCTCAAGCTACAAGCGCGGATGGAAAAAAAGCATCGACCAACGGACAAGTGCAGCTGCTTAAAAAAAAGATAAAGTCCGGTACTTTACTATATAGCGCTTTTTACATGAGACGAACTTGTGGCCAGAAGCGCTTTTACAATCTCAGACGCGGCAGCTGATTGGCATGAGCTAACGATACCGCAGCGCACTATGCGGCCATTCATTGCCCGCGTCAGCGAACAATTGGACTCACGGTTTGCAGCAAACAGACATACCACCGCCCCAATTAGCCACATTAAGCCTTTGCCCCATAACCGGCAAGCTTCTATTCATTTTCCATCCCACGGAGGGTAGGATGCTGAGTGAGAAGTAAGAAGGCCGCATAAGAAAAAAAACAGCGTTAGAAAATAGCCCACGTTTAACGCTACGCTCCTTTTAATTCAAAGTTTTGAGTTTTCTAGCAAATTGCAACGTTTTTTGGAATTTAGCTACTCTCATGCCGCTGTCAAAAACGATTTTTCCGAATTCGGCTAATTTCAGCGCTGGCTGCACGGAAAGAACTTGAAGCTATAGCCAGCCTATAGGCGTATGCAAGTGTAATGACGAATTGGCAGCGCCGTTAGTCAAGGAACGGCGACGGCGGCGCATGGCTGGCTGCGCGCAGCACGTTTGCAGGTGCTTTATGCAGCAAGTGAGTAGTCTTCATCGTCGTCTGTCCATCATTCTAGACGTGTGGTCACGTCGGCGAGCTGGAGCGGGAATAAAACTTTCATGCCAGCCACGCCAGCAGACGTATACCGTTCGCCGCTGCTGCTTCAAAGTCTCACTGATGTACATAGCAAGCAAGATATTATGCACCGCCGTCTTGTGACCGTTCGGGCCGTCGCACATACTGACATCTCCGTGCATCGTACAGCGGTGAATACAATGCAAAACGAAACGACGAATCAAAAAAATAAACAAAAATTCTGAACGTGATGCATCGTAATTTTGAATAACGATTAACTGATTGCACAGAACAGCGTACAAACTCATGTTTTGCAAATGACTGTTGAACAGTGCGTCGTTCGAACTCCAAAATGGAAAGATTCCTCGCGAATCTTGAGAGCTTTTGCATTGACTGTAGCATGCAGCTTTGTGATAAGGCACTAGTGCCAGGCAAAAGATTCGCTGTTCTGCTGCACTTTAACTGATTTTTGATTGATAAACTTATTGCGACATTCGAGTGAGTTTTTTTAGACGTGACGGCGGCCAAAACAGATTAAAGCCGCACTACGCCACTGATATTTGCTTATGTCAAACTGCTGTAATGGAATGAAAATACTGAAATTCCCCAAAGTGTCACGATGTCCCATTCTCTGCTTATTATCGCCTCCAGATGAATACCAAACGAACTATACGACGACATGTTGGCGACGTACACTCTCAAAAAATAGTGATTCGCGCTCTCGTTTGTAAAAAAGCGGTTTGAAAGTTAAAACTGCATCATTTGAACGCGTAAATACAACTTTGGTTAATTTTTAACGTTCTGGTTACTGAAAAGCCAAAGCACCATGTGCACGACAGCACGACCTCCTCCGCTGTTTGTGCGGTGGACACAGTGAATGCAAACGGACTAGCTAGCAGGCTTATCGATATAGTGGATTTTACGATTTTATATCCACGGCCGTAGCAGCTGGTCCGGCAGATGTCGGACCCATCTTCGAGTGCATATGTAAATTTTTCCACAACTATATTTGACAGAAGCGAAATATTGGTGCCAATTTTGTGACAATTTGTCTTCATGGTGCAAAATTGTTTTCAGCTTCAGGGGCTTTGCCCTTTTACTCTCCCTACACCAGGGAGAGACCTCTGGGTCCCTGTGGGGGCACAGTCCCAGATCCCCAGCATTAACTGCTGCGGGCCTGATATGATGATATTGAATTACATAAACAGCAAATTTGGCTCTTCTAGCTGTCGAAAATATTTCCTTTGTTGTGTACAAGTCTAGTGGTGAGAAACGCGACCGGTGTGCTGCTGTAGAAATATGGTTATTCCGATAATTCTGTTTCTCGCATAAGCAATCGGGTCGCCAAGTCCATCAGTTACCAAAATAAAAGCAAATGCACCATAAGTCAAAAGTCAAAACGAGCAAAACGAGATCTGTTTTGCACGCAGTTGTACGTAAAATAAAACACAAAGCATTTTTAAAACATTTTTGACAAATGTTTTGTGTTTCGGGGTTTAAGTGTATGGCTTTGTGCGTCCACAAAACCAAGTGGAAGCCGACGGTTCGCGTCAGCTTTCTGTCAAGTGGTTGCTAGGGTACGAAATCAATGATTGACAGCAAGAAAAAGAGAGAGAGAGCCTAGAAGTGAGGCGAGTGGGTGAATGAAGGAAGGGATACAGTCAGCACAAAAACTGCGGTCGGCCGGCTACTCAACGTCGCCGCTGCTCGGCTGAATTAAATCTGCAATCATGTCAATCCACCCGCGCTCGATGGCGAACTGGACAATAATTGTACGTACGCCAACGCGTCTTGGAACTGCGCTGACTTGACTTGACTCGACTTGACTTGCAGCGCTACTGTGGTGAAGCGACGACGAACGGTACTGCCTGCTGGACACAGTCTATGGCAGCGCCAGCTGAGTAGCTGCGTTAGCCGCAGCTGCTGCCTGCAGTGTCAGCGCCAATAAACCACTGCATACTTTAGCGTCACCACCGCTCGAACGACACACGCCCATTAACGTCTCTGTTTCCAAGGCGATGGCATTTTATCTTACAACGTCGAAAATTCTCGTCTGTCTCACTTCGACTATGCCGTTCAGCGACTGTATAAGCCAACGCAGGCTTTCGTTATGGCTTCCGCGTTTTTTGTCGTAAGCCTATTACTTAGTGCATTTCGTCTTTCGTAATACGATCAATTTATTTTTGACAATCTTTTATTCACCAACATTGGTAGCACAACAGAAAGAAAGACAAATAGATGAAAAATTAGGAACTACATAAATAATAATAATTAATAATAATTAGTAGAAAGAATTTTTGTATAGTCTAGTGTTACTGCTAAACAACCGGCATTGTTTGTGCTCTGCGTGAAGCTGCGTGGGAAGCATGCAGCAAAAGTAAAATGACGGAATAATTATGAAGATTCTCGAAGCAAAACGTAATCGGCTTGAAGCATTGATTTCGAGTGCCGACGACGAGGTTGGTTGGTCAGTTAGCCTGTTTGTTCGTTGGCCGGACGCTGAGTGGAGTCGACTGCGATGCTGAGCGCAAACAGCACGAGTGTGACATGACCCGAGCGGTGCTGTGTGCTGTGTTGTGGTCGGTCGGTGGCGACGCATGACGGCCATGCGACGAACCATCAGTCACCATGCAGCGCTACTGCTCGCCGTCAGCTACTGCTGCTGCTGCTGCTGTTGTGTGCCCGCATGACTCCCGCCGCAGCCTCAACACATATATCCATCTTGTGCGTCACGGTGGTCGTCGCCAGCTCACTCGAGCAACTTATGCACCGACCAGCAAACTACCGGCGTCATCAGATACACAGTCACAGACTGCTTGCTTGCCTCCTTCGAGCAACTGCAGCTCGTTCTTCTGCGTGGATGTCGCAGCACGCAAGTAGCTACAGGATTCTTTTGACGACACCTCGTCCCTTGCGACGCGGCGTTATTTTCACACGGTGCACTGTGCCGAAATAATTATTAAACGGATGGAAAACAATATCGTGCATCAGCATGCGATCATTATAAGATGCAGTGTAAAGCGCGGTCTACAATCAATCTTTTGCGAGAATCAGTTGGTCATTTGCTTCTAGCTGTTGCAGAATATAAAGACCGCTACGAAAGCATGACTTCGTCGGCAAAAATAAAGTTATCTGCAACTTAGAAAATACAAACACGATATAACAACAAATGCACCGCGTTGATTCATTTTCACCATTTTGGGTGTCATTGTCTTCAGTTTTATGTTGGTAATTTTTATTCTATGATTAATAATCGATCCACAGACAGGGGGAGACAAAGGAAGAAAGGATAAAATTATGTAGACAGAAGAGAAAGAGAAACAGATAATGAAAGCGACGGTACTTTCTGCCGCTAAAATCTAGCGAAACCTGATCTGTCTAGTGCGATGCATCGCCAACGCGCCATTAGAACGCGGCTAAAAACATCACGAAAACGACGATCAAAAAGAAAGACGCTTATTGATTATTCTGAAATTCTAACAAAATAAAACAGTTATATTGAAATATTTCGTTGATCTAGCAGCTAAATCAGAAACCAACAGAGCCATGTTATGTTTTTCGGCAGTCTATATCGTGCTGTTATGTTTTTGTTTTTATTTTCATACTTTTGTAGTAAATAAAAGTATTTATGTTAAAGGCCAGAAAGTGCAGCGTAGGCCTAATTGTCTACGCGCTTTAACTGGTTAACGGGAAAGTAAATTATTGACTGCAGTGCCATTCGGCGGTGTTCTAACTGCCGACTATAAGCGCGAAATATACACGACAGGGTTGCAGAGGTGTTATTGCCGTTCTGCGTCTGCTACCGCTGCTGCTGCTGCTGCTATTGCTGCAGGTTGTATGGCTCGTAACCACAGCAACGTACATCTCCGCATCCGTGCTACAGCGCCTGCTCGCCAGCTAGCCAGCAATACGGGGCGCCGTTCTATGTCCACTCAATCTCTCCAGACGTCTAGCCCGCTTGCATAGTCCCTGCCTGCGTCTGCCGGCCGGCTGCCGTCCGGTCGATTCGCCAGAAACCGCAGAATAAGAAGCGCCGACCGCGTGCGAGATGCCGGGATTTCGGTCGAGTCGATCTATTCGTTGCGTCTGCGACTGCGACTGCGAGCGGCGAAGCACGGATTCCCGGTAGCAGCAGCGGGCCCACCCACAGCGTGTGTGTGTGCGTGCGTGCGTGCGATCAGGCAACGTATGCACAAACAGCGGCGTAGCGACAGCGCAACGTCAGTAGACGCAGAACCGAGCGAGAGGGTGATCGGGCTGCACGGTTGTACCGCGGTTGAAGCCGGACCCGGTCTGTCTGCAAGCGTGTCAGCGGTTAGCCGGCCAGCACGCCGTCGCCACCGGGTTCCCTGAGTCGACCGCCGCGTCGTCCACGACGACGAGGCCTGGACGACGAGACCACCATCACATCACCCGACACCGACGTCACACCGCCGCCTGGGAGGTCCTCGCCACTCACGACCAGCCTAGCGCCGCCGTCTCCGGACCCGCTCGCGGCGCCGGTGTTGTTCGCCGCCCGCTGCGAACGCTGTGCGATGGGACGGACTTGCCGCTACAACGAGTGTCTGGCCGTGGTGACCGGCATCTCTTCCGCTGTGTCGTTGGTCTGTCTATGCATCGGGTTGTCGACCGACAGCTGGTTGTACACGTGCGAACGGTTGTCGGACGAGGGCGTGCACAACGTCAGCTACCGCAACACGACGACTGGTCTCTGGCGCAAGTGTGTCGACGACGGTACGTATACGCACTGCAGGGCATATATATTTTGCCACTGTCTTTTATTGCTGTCGTATTATTAGGCGAAATCGCTTTTCGCAGCGCAGGCAATTTCGCCTATAACTACCCATTTTTCCGTAGCGTAGTCTGTCGTCTTTCTGGCTGTCTGTCTGTCGCCTGTCACAATCGTACACTTTGCTTAAGATGCGGTCACACTAGCGATCCGAACGGCCGTCCGAACGGTTGGAGTTTTCAACGACCGTTCGACGGCCGTTCGGACCGCTAGTGTGACCGCACCTTTAAACCGTTCTACGAAATTGCATGCCGCTTGACAGGTACAATGACACACTGTGTTAGATGTGATTCCTTATTCCGCAAGAGAAGGGAAGATTTGGGAGTCAAACCTTGCGCCCAAAACATCCAATTGCCAGTTATATCCTGCCACCTGGCGATTAAAAATGAGGAGCTATTTCGCCTTTCACCAAATTACTTTGGTTTTTCAGTTACCGCATCGACATCCCGATATGCCGGTCATCAGTAGCCTGCACGCGATAAAATAGATGCGCTGCTCGTTAGCCTTTGAATAACATCAAAGCAGAAATTATATACCGTGTCTCAATAAAAAAAACAGTCAAAATGGTTTTTGTCATAACTTTGTCGCATTTTCACCGACTTTGATAATTTTTAACAGGAAGATAGCCAAGACAATAGAAGTATGTGAAGTGCACTTATATTTCACCTCATCTATTTTATGTCAACGCACTACCGTGTAGAACAGATGATCCAAACTGTTGCATTAAGCTGAGCCTGATAGCAGAATCAACGACTGATTGATCAAGCAGCATTTGCTCATCGATTATAGACGTTTTAAAGCTCACCAGTCAGTCATTTTCTTCCCTAATATTTTTACAGTAACATGTTTAATATTACAACATTATTAAATCGCGTGTGGCCCTCTGTCGAATTGATGATGCAAAGGTGAGCAATCTGATACAAATAACTACCACGTAATATAACAATATGGAGCATCTGTGTTTCACACGGTAGTGCGCGTTGACATAAATTAGGCGAGGTGGAAAAAGAGTACACCTTACACAATTTTGTCGTCTTGGCCATCTTCTTGCCAAAAAATGTCACAGTTGGTAGAAATTTGACAAAGTTGTGATGAAAAAAATGTTGACTGTTTTTATTGAGACACGGTGTACACGTGCAAGATAGTGCACAAAGCGTGTATGGGCTAATAGAATTTTTATTGAAGATTCTTTGTTGCAAATTTATTGCTAATTGTGTCAGCGAAATAATTCGTAAAATTTGTTCATTTTATACAATTATATGCACTTGATTTTAAGTAGTGGTATTCGTAAGATGATCTAAACTTACATAAGTGTGCAAATATGTACGGCTGCAGAATTTTGACGATACAAAAATGCAAGCTCAGTGTAAACCAAACGTTTAGTCGAAAATAGGCCTACTCTTACTGACATATCCACATGTTCAGCGACAGTAGCATTTACTGATAACTTCAAAATTTCGATACAAATATACATCAAATGCTAGAATGATAATAAATAAAACCATATTTTATTAATGCCGTGGGTAAATATATTTTAAAAGAAAAAAATAACCAGTGTCGTCGTGGGTTCAACAAATAGACGAGGCAGAAAATTGCAACTGCAACAGACGCTGCAAATTTCCGACAAAGAAAATTATAATTGCATAAAATTTTATTTTTTTGGTCAAAAATCCCCCAAAATCGGGGAGTTTCAGTTTGCATTCTGGTCAAACATTTTCCGAGAACAAAAAGATTTTTGGACAATTTTCCGACAGCACGAAATTTAGGGTGGGGGCAATCGCCCCACTTTGCCCGCCTCCCCGGCCACGACGCCACTAGAATTAACTGACCAGTAGATAAAAACTGAGCTGGATATTCTTTTGTAATAAATTGGCAATGTCGTAGCGGTATATAGAATAACGAGATCATTTACTGTGTGCACTGTTCATCGTTAAAGTGTGAGTCCTGGGTGCCACTATTCAATGCGCCAGTGAGACTATTAATTAAGTATTGTCTTCGGTCAATCCATCTTGTCTCTGAGATCGTCCAGGCTTGTGATCTGTTCTCGGTAGACCTAGCTGCTGCTTTCGCTTTTTTCACGGCTTAAATTCGTGGCTTTCGTAACACTCTCTTGCAAACATTTTTCTTAAAAAATGCAGTTTTCATCAGAAAACATTTTGATAGGATTGTTTCCAAGGCGATATTTGACAATTTGAAAACAAAACAAGACGCCCAGCTGTCGTTAGGTTGAGCCGACCGTATACGAATATATCCAAAGGCCAGCGTCCGACTTCCGGTAGCGGAAAATCAACGATTTTTCAGAATCACACTACAGTCCCATGCACGCTATGGTGACGCTGCTATAGTGAATGCTACAATCAACGCCAGGATACGATGCGGTAATTCGGCGCACATGGTGATGGCTGCAGGCAGTAACTTTGCATTTAAAATTGCGGCCAAACCGCTGCAGACATGGTTACTATTAACAGCCTATAGGAACTCGTCATAGCCCTATCTAACAGTACAGTTGCCGACCCCTACGACGTACCGTTTAGCTACAATACATACGTTACAGACGACGGACGACGACAGACAATGACGACAGACAAACAGCCGTCACATCATACCCAAGGCTTGACTTAACGGTCGGCCAATAATGACGCCAGCAGAAAGGCTTCGCATTGACTGTATACGATGTATTTGCTCTGTGTAACGTTTTCGTCCATGTATCTACGTGAACACGAAAGTGTTTGAGCTTGACCTTGATGCCCTTGATGCCCGGTGTGTTCTGTGTGTCCAAGCCAACGAACTCTTCTATCTTTCAGTTCTTTGGTTATCTCTGCTTTGTCGTGCCGTTCTAGCTCTAAACTTCCGGTGTGAGCCTAGTCAGTCAATCAATCAATCAGTACGTGAATTTACGGGGCGCCTCTTAAACAAAGTTCTCAGAGGCGCCTGTTACGAATAAGCACAATGTTTAGTTTTAGCTTTTGTTTGAAACACTGTCTGCCAATTTCTCTGCTTTTCACCTCCGTCGGTAAATCATTCCACTCGGTTGGTGCCACTAAGGAGAAGCTGCACTGGCCGAACCGAGTTGTACGTGAGTGCGGAACGACCACGTCGCCTTGGTCTGCAGATCGGAGTCTAGCCCGAGCTGCAACGGTGTGGACTGGTGTCATAATGCCACCAAAGTAGCTAGGACCCTGACTGTGAACGCCATCAGCGCAATTTTGAACACTATGCGCTGAGACGCCGGCAACCAATGTAACGTGTCACGCAGTGTTGCAGTGATGTGCTGATTTCGGCGAACACCAGTGATCAGTCGAGCGGCAGCGTGTAGTACTGCCTGCAGCCGACGAGCGACTTTTGTTGAGACGCCGTATACAGCACAGCGTTAGCGCAGTCAACGCGCCTTGTGACGAACACATGTACCAGGGTGCACATAGCGTCATCTGAAACGGATCGTTGGACTGTCGCAGTTGATAGAAGCAGCTACGTACAACGTTTTCGATGTGCTGCTTGAACGGCAACTGAGCGTCGAGGGTGACGCCGAGGTCTCGTTTGCTGTTTGTAATGAGCAGCGTTCTGTCTTTCCGTTGGGTGTCGGTTGGACATTTCACTGCACGGACGTCCGCTCGACCGCAACAAACGTGTAGTTGTGACACTGCCGCTCAGTCAAGTTCTAACGAGTACGTTATACTTTGAATCGACTTGAAATTGACGGAGAGATGTCCGATTTTGGCTTAACAATGTCTGTACGGGAACATTTTCGTGCCACTTTTTTGTCGGTCCTAACTACTTATCTTATTGTAATCAGGGTACAAAAAAGTCGACCAAATTATCAGGTTGTACAATTTTGTCTCTGATGTCACGCTATATAGTGTTGTTTTACATATCTTTTTATATATATATACTCAGCCGTTGGCAGGGTGAAGTGGTTTTAGTGGGCTTCTGGGCGGATTCGTGTCTCATAGTGTAAAGTGACAAGAGGTGAACGGCTTGGTCAGGCAACTTATGTCACTCATAGGTTAAGTTAGTTGCAGCACTAGCTCTTGCTTGTCTCATGACCTGACCGCAGCTAAGCCCAACGTCGTATCAACGCAACGCCGATCAATTCGCCGTTTGTATAGCGTCTATATTTGACAAAATGTTAATCTGTTCGTTATGAAATATGTCTGAGACTGAGATGTGGTACCTGCACCTTCATTATAGTTTTAACACGCCGTCTATCCCGAACCTCATTCGTGTGCGACAAGGCTGTTATTTAAATCTCTCGGCGCAGCTAGTAATGTGAATAACTTTTCATGACTAAGCTTAAGCCAGAGAAGAATATCGTCATTCAGGAACTGTTTGAGCGACTACAGTCTCGCGCGATGATTATGCTTTAATCATTTCATTGGTCGTTACGCTCCCTGTCCGCTTGATCTTTACCATAGTATCGGCCTGCGGCGTCTATTTTCGGCCCTTCGGGCCTCAACTCGGCCTGCGGCCTCGATACACAGCGCTGCAGCGAAGGCCTATAGCACAGCGCTTACGCTACGCTGCGGCGTCTTGGTCGCACGCATAACAGAATTTTGCACGTAGTAACGTTTTCGATCAACGGCGTCGCGAACGATCAGCTGCGTCGGTAGGCCTATGCGCATTTTCGGCTGCGTTCTGTCGTTTAGTAGCAGAGCGTCTGGCAGAGGAGCTGTGTTGCGACAGATCACTTTTCTTTCGTTTTCGCATTGCTGACTATGCAGAGCAATATATTTTAAAAGTCAGATTGTGAACTGTCAACTTACGCGAAAAAAGTGTCAAACTACAGGACAGTGTTTCGAAATGTTTCTAGGCCTGCTTGTCCTACCACATACGACGAGTTGGCGACGTGAAATTGGCTGTCCATTGTGCCTTCCCGTAGATGTGATGTATGCGCTGCAGCGCTGATGATGCGTCACCATGGTGACGACTTCTAGGGCCTATATGACATCACAACTCTGCCGCGGCTTAAGACATGTGGCTGCAAAATTTTAAAAAGTGAATTTTTCTCAAACGGACGACCACTGAGCGACATCTCACCTAGCCCATGTCCCGGCTATGTAGGACACGGATCTGCGTGCAAAATTTCGCGGCAGTACGTCGTGCCGTTTAGAAGTTATTGGCGATCACAACTCTCAAATATAGTATAGATAACTACTCACCTAGTCGTGAATTTGAAGTTGATACGATGTCTTATACCAGAAATATTATCATGTGGGTAACATCAGCGAATTGACATAATTTGACCGAAATTTATGACATACTCGTCGGACTGTATAAAAAATTTCATCACAGAAACTATGACACTATTGTCCAAACGGTATACAGAAAACACTTTTTCTTCTGACTATACAAATGTTCAAAATTTATCCTCTTCAGACAACAGATCAATTCTCTAACTAATTCTTATGATCTAAAGTCAAAGATCTTACGATAAACTGAGTTCCAGTACACATTCAAATGGTTTACAGTATTAATATCTTGAGAAGTTAAAACATTCCAGTGCACATGACAGGACTGGGTAACAGTAACTTTTCATCAGGTGAAGCTTTATCAACTCCGACACACCAGAACGATGAACCAAAATAGAGTTCGTGCATCCAAAAACTCGTGTCTCGCTTGATTGAGATCAGCATTCAACAATGAATATCTTATCGTTTTATTTCAAATTGCAACAACAAATGTAAAATATAAAAGCAATCTTCTGTTCTTTAATTAATTTTCGGCGGTTAAAAGCATTAATCAAAAATTTTCCGCTAGTGTTTATCTACAAATGAAACAAGAAAACCCACCTGTCGCTAGAGAAGACGCGCTACAGCCTATAGGCATACAGTTCTTATTGCAGTACTGACCTTCACGGTCATCCAAGGTCGTTGATTTCCATTTCGTCTGAAAGGGCGCATGCCACTTCCTATTAAGTGATTAATACTATTGGTCTTATTTCTAATCGTTTCCGATATATGGCCAGTTATAGTTTGAAACTTTTCATTGAGAATTGTGTCTAAATCGCTGCAGATGGAGACATGGTTACTATTGACAGTCTACAGGAAGTCCCCAGCACCTTATCCGATGGTACCATTGCCGACCCCCTACGACTTACCGTTTAGCCACAATACCGCACGATTGGCATACCATAGTTCATTATGACTCTTCAAGGTCATCTAAGGTGAATGATTTTCATGTCATTTGAACGCCAATATGCGACTTCTTGTTAGTGATCAATAGCAACCTAGGCCCTGTTTCGCACCGTTTAGCCACAGTACAACCGTGACAGACAGACAAACGGACAGACGGACAGACGACACATTGTGCTGTAGTCGCTCTATAACATAGCTGTAGCGCGTCAACAATGGCTAAATAAAACTTAGTACGCAACATGGAAAGCGGCCGTGGTCTCCAAAACGGCAGCTGTCTTGTGTGTTTTTACGGAAAGATTGATTACATATTAAATTTGCACCTACAGCGCGGTAACGGCGCTGCATGATGAATCAGGTTATCTCAGAGAAAGAGAACTGATTGAAAGTTTGTGCGGTGATCACTCACTCGTGCTGCATGGTGCGTTCAGATTGTTTGTCGCTGTTAAGCGCGCGTGTGCGGTCCGGCTACTGCAGCTGCTGTTTATATATATACTGTGTCTCAAAAAAACGTCCCACTTTGTAACTGTCCATATTTTTGACAAATATTAACTGAGTTTTGAAATTCTTTTAATGGCACATTTTTTGGACAATTTGCATTAAAGCGGTTATTGAATATCCCACCACACCGTAACGGCGTCTCTACACTACCTTATGAAATATAAATGCAAATGGCTAAGACGCGCGAAGCATTCTGCTGTCGCGCGTAAAAACTACGAGGAGTCGGGCCTAGTGCAATGCTGGTGCAGCGATTGGCTATTGCGTCAGTCAATTTTATATATTTAAAGTTAAATCAGGACACGCAGCTCGCACTGATACTGTTCTCACAATTTTCGGCTGCAGTTGTAGGCTGATTCAGACCAGTGATTGCAATCCCGGGATTGAATTCTCAATCCCGAGATCCGGAATTTTAAAAAAATTGTAATCCCGGGATTCCGTTTGGGGATCAGGCTTACACAGTGGTCGATATATTGACATCTCCAATAAAGTCATTTCATGCATAAAATGCAGTAGGCACCTACGGAAAGTATTTGTGAGTGGCTGTGACTATCAAAATATAACTTATAGGCTACTGCACAGCAAAAAAGTCTAACTCTAACGCGCATGAAATATTTTCCTCATTAGATGGCTAAAACTGTTATTTGTATCATTTAACAAAGTACAATAATATAATGAATTTTTGTAATCCCAAAATACAGGGATTGGAATGGCGCTGTCCGCCAATCCCGAGACTCGGGATCTCGGGATTGCAATCGCTATTCCGGACAGTGTCGTCGTCGGACATTTCTTGACTCTGGGAACGTTCGGTCATGCGGCGCGCGATATTGTTCTTGTTGTCAGTGTGCGGGCGTGCGTCCGCCCGATGAAGCGGAACGCTAGCGCTCGGTCGCAACGTGTTCGCTTCGCCATCAGTCAATTACCTCGTATTATCGCTATATCTCCGGCCCGTCCGGCGTCCCGCATTCTCCCTCTACATCATTGCAGAGCCATCTTCCAATCTTAAATGTCGCTTCGGTTCACCGGTGTCCCATTGTAGGATCGCCCTCCCAGGAAAGTCTCTCCCGGCCGACAATTTACCGGCAAAAATCCGCCCCACCCGACAGCCGCCCGGTAAATTGTTGGCCGGGGGAGACTTTTCTGGGGGCAATCTTATAATGGGGGAGACTTTATATGCAGCCGGCGATATTTTAGTAAAAAGGAGACGTATCAATTTCGTGATTATCTTTTTCCGGGCGGATATTTCACGGGAGAGACATTTTAGTGTGACACCGGCACAGCGGCAACGACGGCATTCGCTAATGGTTGTCTATAGCGAGCGGGTTCTTCGCTTCGTTCTGCTGCATGCGCTGCTTGCCTGGCATCACCACAGAGTCTGCGACCGACGAGTCTTGGCTCTTAGCCTGCTTTATGCTTAGTGCTTGCTCCTAGAACACACGACAGTCGGAATATAGGACTAGACCGAAACTGCTGCGTATTATTCGTTAAACACACGCACGGAACAACTTGAGCCAATTGCAGCAGTTACTGCACAAGTTACAGCCTATGGACTACTTATTTAATTATCTTCAATTTTTTCTCAACCACCTTATCGCCAACCTAGTTTTAGGGGAAACCCCAAATTTCCTGCGACGTCTTGTTGTAATCGTTCATCTACACCCTGTCTCAAAAAAAACTAAGCAGATTTGTTTTTGTCAGAACTGCATCAAATTTCCACCGATTTTGATAATTTTTGGCAGAAAGATGGCAAACGATCCAAATATATGGGAATTTTGAACACAGGTGTTATAGGAACTTATAATTTTGCTAAATAAAGCACCTTTTGTTTATTGTGCGCTAATTAAGTCTTTAAAAGTTTATTGC